>Ga0181535_10000445_pt1 | contig 62496 bp, 61 predicted proteins | sample PEATcosm2014_Bin_44_FD_119774 | JGI IMG/M metagenome (GOLD analysis project Ga0181535, IMG submission 119774) | Peatland microbial communities from MTU Mesocosm Facility, Houghton, MI, USA - PEATcosm2014_Bin17_30_metaG | ecosystem: Environmental > Terrestrial > Soil > Wetlands > Peat | place... | reverse complement strand
TTAGGGTGGGAAAGCACTGGCCTCAACCCACCCTCTTCAACCCACCACGAAAATGGGGTGCCCCAGGTCTCGATTTTGAGACCTGGGATCGCACGCCCCTTGAATCTGTCATCCTGAGGTCGCCGCGGCGACCGAAGGATCTGCAGTTGCTTTTCGCTCTCAACTCACCACAAAAACGGGTGCCCCATCCTGAACGTGCAAACGTTTAGCGAGGGGAAGTGCGCCTCTCCCGCCACGCCAGTATCGGGCGAATCAAAAGCAGCGCCGCGATCACAACCGTCATCGCCAGCGGCGTCAGGACGCCGGGCTTCATCTGCCACCAGTAGTGTGCCACTCCACAAACCGCGGCGAAATAAATGAGCATATGCAGCCGGCTCCAGTTCTTGCCGCCCAGCTTGCGAATGGACCACGCCGTCGAAGTAATCGCCAGTGGCACGAGCGACAAATAGGCCGCCATGCCCGCTGTGATGTAGCGCCGGCGCGCGACGTCGGCCAGCATGTTGTGCACGTCGAAGTTGTTATAGAGCGCGACCCAGGTCAGCACGTGCACCGTGGCGTAGAAAAAAGCGAACAGCCCCAGCAGGCGGCGAAAGCGGATCAGCCATGCGAGGCGCGGAATCAATCGCCGCAACGGGGAGATGGCCAGCGTGATCGCCAGCAACCGCAGCGTCGCGCGGCCGGTGGCGAAGGCGATCGTGCCGGTCTCGTCCGCACCCAGGTTGTTGGTGAACGCTCCCCACACCAGCCAGCAAAACGGCGCAAGGCACGCAATCCAAATCAGCGTCTTCAAAAGGATCAATGTCGAACGATTCATAGGACGGTCAACGGCCAGGCTCGGTCCTTGGCACTCTGCTCTCTTCCCTCTGTTTGTCTCGCTTCGCTAGCACGGCTGACTCCGCTAGCTCCGCGGCTCCCCGTCGACCATCTCAGTAGTACTTCCTCAGGTCCATGCCGGAATACAGTGATCCCACCTGGTCGGTGTAGCCATTGAACATGAGTGTGGTGCGGTTCTGCTCGTAGAAGGGCAACCCAATGCGGCGCTCGGTTTTCTGGCTCCATGGCACCGTTCCTACGTTGGGATTCACGTTTGAGTAAAACCCGTATTCTTCGGGTGCCTGATCGTTCCAGGTTGTGGGCGGCTGCTTGTCGAGGAAGCGCACGGTCACGATGGACTTGGCGGATTTGTAGCCGTACTTCCACGGGAGCACGATGCGAACCGGCGCGCCGTCCTGGTTAGGGAGAGTTTCGCCGTACAGTCCGAAAGTGAGAAGCGTCAGCGGATGCATGGCTTCGTCCATGCGCAGACCTTCGGAATACGGCCAGTAGATGCCGGGATCCTGACCCGCCCACTGCTCCACGTGCCAGTTGTAGTAGGAAAGGAACTGAACATATTTCGCGCTCGGCAGCGGGTTGCACTGCTTGATGAATTCAGACAGCGAGTAACCCACCCAGGGAATGACCATGCTCCACGCCTCAACGCAGCGATGCCGGTAGATGCGATCTTCGAGCGGACGCAACTTCAGCAGGTCTTCGATATCGAAGGTGAGCGGCTTCGCCACTTTGCCATCCACTTTCACAGTCCAGGGACGCGTCGGCAGGCCGCCTGCGTTCTTTGCGGGGGCGCCTTTGTCGACGCCGAATTCGTAAAAGTTGTTGTAGTGGGTGATGTCTTCGTAGGGTGTGAGCTGCTCGCCCGTCGTGGTGAGCGGGCTGGGGACGGTTTGGAGCTTCGTCCCAGCGTGCGCCGCCGTACGCGGAGAGATAATCCCGCCAAGGCGATCGGCAGCAAGGGCAGCAACCCCTGCCGCGGCCATCCGCTTCAGAAAACGCCGGCGGCTCAGATAGCGGAAGTAGTCGTCGCGCGAAGTGATCTCGGACGAGGGAATGTCGGGCGGTTTGCCAATGAGCATATTGACCTCAGCACTGGGGAAGCTTGCGGCTGCACTCATTAGACACTCAGAGGGAGTTCGAGTTACAGGAAATAGGGATTGCGAAGTCCTCCTTCCGCCTCTCCCAACCCAGCACAAGAAAATGGGGACATCACAACCCCTGCCGCACGCAATAAACCGATCCGATCCTGATTCCTGTCAAGACCCACGCTTCACCTCTAATTTCGCAATCGTCTGAAATAAAGAGAGTTGTCCGCCAAAATTTCTCCCACCAAGTTTGCCGATTATTTCGGCTAAATCTCTACACTTGTCTTAGCTAAAGAAACGGTCAAGGTTGGCGACTCGCGAACATGCGAACTCGCCAGCCCGGCAACTCGTCACCTGCGAATCGGAAAATTCGCAGGCAAACTCGATTGTTGCTCTCACTTCGGAATGGAGGCCAAAGATGCACCGGCCGCTCCCAACACCACGATTTTTGCCGACCCGAAACGAGCCGAAAAAATAAATAAAAAAAATCGCGCGCTTTTCGCTAAATCTTCTCCATTTAACTCCTTTAGAATCAATAAATCGACTTCTGAAAGGTCGGAAAAATGCATCAATTTACGTCACATTTTGAACAAACAACTCCTGTAAAATCAACAGCTTACTTCGCCATTTGCAGCAGATGCGCGTTCCTCTCTTACCGCCTCATTCTAATCGGGTTGTTTCGTTTTTTATCTTTGATCCACCACTCGCTCCCTCACTCGCGCCCGGTGTCGTTTGCTCCCCGCGTCGCACCGGCCTATGATTTCAGCCAAACATCATGCCCGACATTGAATCGCTTTTGACGCGCTGGCAATCCGCCGGCGTACTCGATGCTGAAACCGCCGCCCGCATCCGCGCGCACGAAGCGCAAGCTTCGACTGACGCTCCGACTGGCATTAAATGGCAGGGCATCACAGCGCTCATCCTCGGCGCCATTCTTCTCGCCTGCGGCGTCGTGCTCTTCGTTTCCGCTCACTGGGATCAGCTCGGCCCCGGCGCGCGGTTCTCGCTCGTCTGCACTATGGTCGTGGTCTTTCACTTCGCAGGTGGGTTCGCGCGTCCCAAGTTCCTTGGCCTCTCCACCGCGCTTCATGCCGTCGGCACAGTAGCCACCGGCGCGGCCATCGCGCTCACTGGGCAAATCTTCAACATCCAGGAACACTGGCCTGCCGCCGTGCTGCTCTGGGCGCTCGCCGCTCTCGCCGGCTGGGTGCTGCTGCACGATCAGGCGCAGGAGACCCTCGCGCTTCTCCTCGTCCCCGCGTGGATCGTTTGCGAGCTCGACTTCCGTATGAGCGGCCACATCGGCGAAGGAATCTACGTGGGCCGCATCCTCTTCGCCTGGGCCATTCTCTACATCACTTTCTTCATCGCATCCCGCCGCCGCGCCGTGCAGGGAGTACTTTTCGCGGTGAGCGTCATCGCCGCCATCGTCGGCATCTATGCAATGCTGTCGGCTTGGGAGTCCGTCTCCGCCAACCAATCCTTCATTCCATTCGGCACGCGCGTCTGGGCATGGATCGCAATCGCCGCCATCCCGCTCATCATCGCCGCATTCCACGGCCACAAGGGCCTCGTCCCCATCGCAGCAGCGCTTGCCTTCTGCCTCGCGTTGCCGTGGTGCTATCGCATCGAAACCGAGAGTTTTACCGATCCTGCGGGACGAGTCTTCACATGGGTCCGCACCAACCCTGATCTCATGTCCTACGCGCTCGTCGCCGCCTTCGCCCTCTTCCTCTGTTGGTGGGGCGTGCGTCTTGTCTCGCGCGCGCTTGTCAACCTCGGCATCGTCAGCTTCGCAGCAACTGTCGCTTGGTTCTACTTCAGTGACATTCTCGACAAGATGAATCGCTCGCTCGGACTCATCGGCCTCGGCATTCTCTTTCTCGCCGGCGGATGGGCGCTTGAGAAGATGCGCCGCCGCATCCTCGACCGCATGGCCTTGTCAAAACCGCCGAACGAGATCGCCGCCGGCGCCACCCAAGCCAACGGAGGCACGCAATGAAGATCGGCCGCTTCGCGCTCTCCGGCGTCTCCATCGCGCTGCTCATCATCCAGTTGCTGGTCGTCTCGTCCATCGCGGGCAAATACCTATGGCAGCGCTGGCGCTGCCCGCGCGTCTGGACACGGGCCGCAGCCATCGATCCCGAGCTTCCGATGCGCGGCCGTTACCTTTCGCTGCATCTCACCGTAGACGGCTGCCAAAGCACCCTGCCGTCGGCAAAATTCGCCACCTTCCCGCGCGACGTCAACGGCGCCATCAAGCCAGGCCCGTACATTTTGCGCCCGCAGCCGGTCTATTTCCGCGCCGAGTTGAAGGTCCAGAACAACCAACTCGTCGCCCTGCGTCCCGAAGGTCAGGAAATCGGCGGCCAGGAGGATTCAAACGTCGGCGAAGAAATCTCCGCTGCGCCCGGCGCGCCTTGCAACCAGATGCAGCTATCCGATCCTGTCAACTTCTACATCGCCGACAACGCGAAGAGCCCTCTACCGCTTCAGCCTAACCAGGAATTGTGGATTGAAGTCTCCGTCCCACCCACGGGCCCGCCCCGCCCGCTCGCGCTTGCGCTCAAAGACAACGGCGTTTGGAAGCCACTTGCGTTTTGAGCAAGCGCCTCGCGTTCAGCAACCGCATGATGTTCGGGAGCAATTCCGGCGGGAGAAGGGGCCCTTCAAGCCCCTGAAGTTGCGGCTCTCAACGGTGCGGCCTGCAGGCCCGGACTAGAAAGCGTCCGGAACAGCACGAAGTGTCAGGGCACGACTTCAGTCGTGCCGCAAATAGCGCCAAATGAAGGTGGGCTTTAGCCCCTGAGTCCGAGCCTTTGTCAGTTCTCGCGGACACCGCCCTCACGCCTCTTCCGCTTCGCTCAAATCTACCAGCCCCGCCGGCAGCTCCATCTCCACCCGCCTCGCCACGAGATCGACTTTGCGCAGGTAGCTCTTCGTAAACGGAACCAGCACTTCGCCCTTCGCGCCTCGCACCACCAGCAGCGGCGCAGCTCCCCCGCTTCTGTCAATGTTCTCAATCTCACCCACGATCGCAGGTTCCGCGCCTGCCACATCCACCAGGACGCACCCGATCAGGTCGCCGACGTAAACCTCGTCTTCGCCGAGCTCAGCCCGCTCCTCGCGCGGAATGGCGACAGTCATTCCCTTCAGCGCCTCAGCCGCGGTGATTGAATCCACCCCCGCAAAGTGCAGCACCACGCCGCCCTTGTGCAGCCAATGGTTCAGGAGTTCCACCTGCCGCGGCGCCACCGCAGCCGCAGCGGCAGACCCCTGGGCTGATAACAGCCAAAGCTGCCGCCTCTCTTTAAACTTGTCAGGAAAATCAGTCAGAATCTCGGCGAAGACCTCGCCTTTGCGTCCCTGCGGCTTGCGAATCCGCGCCAGCAACACCCACCGCTCAGTCGGCTCCGGCAAGCGCTACCTCCGGCCGCCGAATGCGAAGTCGGCGCAATCGAAAGCCATCCTAGCCTTCGTCGTCCTCTTCCAGAATGTCGAGCGTATAGCGATGATGCAGCTTCATGCTCACCGCTCCCAGAATGGTGCGTACTGAGCGGGCAGTTCGCCCCTGTTTGCCGATCACCTTACCCACGTCCTGCGCCGCGACGCGGAGTTTGAGAATCGTGTTCTCATCGCGGTTCACCGCTTCCACTTCCACGGCGTTTGGCTCATCCACCAAAGCCCGCGCAATCTCGCGGACCAATTCGTCTACCTGCACCATATCGACTTGGGTCATGATCGTGCCTCTGACCTTCTGCTTTAAAGTGAATTGATTAGTTCCGCGAATCGTAACACTTAAGACCACCCGCGAGCAAAGACATCGGCCGACAACCTGCGTCCATCCCAAATCCTGCCACGCTCGCACGGCCGAATCAGGCGGCTGCCGGGTCCGTAACCTCGGCCGCGGCTTCTGCCGCAGGCACCGGGTTTTTCGCCACAATCTTTTCCATAGTGAGCGAAAGCTGTGCGCCTTTGCTGCGCCAGTACGCAATCCGTTCGTGCTTCAGGGTCACGCTGGCTGGGTCGGTGCGAGGATTGTACGTGCCGACAACTTCGATGGAGCGGCCATTGCGGGCACGGTCCTTCTCAATCACGACAATGCGGTAATAGGGCTGCTTGCGGGCGCCAACGCGCGCCAAACGTATCATAACCACGATGAATCAGTTCCTTTCGGCTTTCAGATCTTGAATGAAGTGTTCCTGGGATCTCTTGGGCTGGTTGATCCCCTGCGCTTGCCCGGCAATCGGGTGTCCCACAGGTGATTCAGCGCAATTACGGCCAAACAAATGCGCTCGGCCGCACACTTCGCAACACCTAAGTATCGCCGAAATAGGGCGATTGAAGCAAATCCCAGCCCGCTGGCCCGTCGGCCAATGAAACCTCTCGTAATCCGCGCCAATTTGACCGTCCAAACGCGGCGCGCGCTTATGATGGCAGAACCGGCTTACGGTTTAGTCGTCCGCCGAAATCGCAAGCCGTCTTCGGAATCAAAAAGCATGAATCGCGAGTATCACAAGTGTCGATCGAGCCGCCTGGGCCGCGAAATGGAGCTTCTCGTCTTCGGCCACGCGGGTCTGCCGGTGCTCGTCTTTCCCACCTCAGGCGGCCGCTTTTACGAGTTTGAAGATCGCGGCATGATCGCCGCCCTTTCCGGCAAAATCGATGCCGGCCTTTTGCAATTCTTCTGCGTGGACTCGGTGAACGACGAAAGCTGGTATAACCGCCAGGCGCCGCCCCGCCAGCGTATCGCGCGCCACACGCAATATGAGGAGTACCTGCTCCACGAGCTGCTGCCGCTCCTTCGGCAACAGAATCGCGACCCGCGCCTCATGACGCTAGGACTGAGCTTCGGAGGCTACCACGCGGTCAATCTAGCTCTGCGCCATCCGGAAATCGTAAGTGGGTTCATTTCGCTCTCCGGAGCCTTTGACCTAACCGGCTTCCTCGACGGCTATTACGACGAGAATTGCTACTTCCATCTGCCCACGCACTATCTTCCGCGCCTCGCCGATCCGCGTTTTCTCGATCGTTTCCGCCGCAATCGCTTTGTACTTGCCACTGGATGGGACGACCAGTGCCTCAGCCAGAACCAAAACCTCGATCGTATTCTGAACGAGAAAGGAATTCCGCACGAATTCCACGTCTGGGATCTGCCCAACTCTCACGACTGGCCCGCATGGCAGCTAATGGTCCAGCAATACTTGTAATCGCGCGAAGAGATTCCGGTTTGCCTCAATTCCATCTTAGGAGAGAACACAATGAGCCAGCTTAACCCCTACGACAGCTTCCTCGACGGACGCCCCCTCGACACAATTCTTTCCTCAACCCCCGATGCCATCGCCGACTGTCTCTACGTGATCGGTCCAAACAGAAGCAACAATCCGCCTGCCCCAGGCAAATGGAGCCCGGCAGAAATCGTTTGTCACCTCGCCGACTGTGACCTCGTCTTTGGGTTTCGGCTGCGCCAGACTCTCGCCGAAGAGGCGCCCACTATTCAGCCTTTCGACCAGGACCATTGGGCTGGTTGGTATCGCGGCGTCGCTGCGGCCGAGGCGCTTGAGGCGTTTCGCGCAGTCCGCGCCTGGAATATTGCCATGCTCCGCGCCGTGCTTCCGGCTGCCGCCGCCCGCACCATGACGCATCCCGAGCGCGGAACCATGACCTTTCAAACGGTTGTCGAAACCATGGCCGGCCACGACCTGAATCACCTCGCGCAGCTTAAGCGTATCGCCGCCCAGAGTTCCTGACTCGCGCCGCATGGATTGCGGCCTTGACGTAAACTGTTGCGGGCGCGTGAGCGGCCAATCCCCGCTCGCCAACCGCACGCGGAGGACTGCTCGATGAAGATAATTGGCGTCCTCTTCGGTGTCGAGAACAGCTTCCCAAGCGCCCTGGTTGAGCGAATCAACGCTCGAAACCCAGCCGGCATTCAGGCAGAATTCGTTCAAATCGGCGCTGTCGATCTCCATCAATCGCCGCGCTACGCAGTCATTCTCGATCGCATCTCGCACGACATTCCGTTTTATCGCGCGTTCCTCAAGCATGCCGCTCTCAACGGAACAGCAGTCGTCAACAACCCATTCTGGTCATCGGCCGACGACAAGTTTCTCAATTATGCAATGGCCGCGCGGCTGGGTATCGCGGTGCCACCCACCGTGCTGCTCCCGCACAAGGAGTTTCCGAACGGGACCAGCGAAAAGTCGCTGCGTAACCTTGAATTTCCTTTGGACTGGAAATCCGTCTTTGCTGCAATCGGCGACCACGGCTTCCTGAAGCCGATCCATGGAGGCGGCTGGCGCAACGTGCACGAGTTCCGCGGCCGCGACGAATTCTTCCGCGTCTACGATCAATCGCGCGATCTCTCCATGGTGGTCCAGAAAGCCGTCGACTATACCGAATACTTTCGCTGCTTTGTCGTCGGTCCGAAAAAGGTCCGCATCATGCCTTACGACCCGCGTCGCCCCCATGCGGAACGCTACCTGCAAGGCGCCACTCGCCCCGGGACGCTGCGCGCCAAGCTCCTTTATCGGCGTATGGAAGACGACGCCTTCAAACTCTGCCGCGCCCTCGGCTATGACCTCAACTCGGTGGAATTCGCGGTCGAGCACGGAATCCCTTATGCCATCGACTTCCTCAATCCCGTGCCCGACGCCGATGTGCACTCAGTCGGCGAAGCAAATTTTCAGTGGATCGTCGAGCACGTGGCCGAATTCCTAATCACCCGAGCCAACACGTCGACGCGTTCTCACGCGCTCCGCTGGCCACAGGCGTTGAATCCCATCGCGACACGCCCAAGAGTCAAGCGTCTGAGACCGCTGGCGTCACCGTCTTCTTCAAAATGAGTTCGTCGCTCGCTGCGCGTTGCTAGCTGAGTGCGATCTTCACCGCGGCGCCGTAGCTGTTTGCGGCGGGCGACCCATAAGGCAACTGCAACTTGAGAACATCGGCATCCTGCGTCCACTTGATGGGCACCTCGGAGCCCAGCAAAGTCACATTCTGAACTTTGCCGGGATTGATTTTGCTTGATAGTCCAAGCGAAGCGATTTCCGCGTGCCACTCGGGCCAACCCATGAAAATGGCATAGATCACATTGTTGGCCTTGTTACGCGTGAAGCGAATGTCTTTACTCCCCAGGGCGCTGATGCTGCCCCCCTGAAACGACCCGCTCTTGATTGAGTTCGGTCCTTCGCCGTAAACGGTCCAGGGCCGCGTCTCGAAGATTGCCTCGCCATTCACTTTCAGCCATGCCGCGATTTCGTCGATCACCGCGATCTCTTTGCTGTCGATGGTGCCGTCAGGACGGCCCGGCACGTTGAGAACGAACGTGCCATTCTTGCTCACCGTGTCCACCAGCCAGTGTATGGCGTCGCGCGGCGCCAGGTACCCTCCAAACGCTCCTGGCCCCTCGGCAAGACTCCGCCTGTAGTGCCACTCGCCGATGCAGGTTTCAGACTGCCACGCGTAAGGCATAATGCTACTCGTCAATCCCCGCTCGTAATCGGCGACGACACCCTTCGCCAGCTTGTCCGGCACGTTCTTGACGTTCAGCACCGCTTCCATCTTGCCGCGCGTCTTCAAATTGTGGTTGTAGAAATATGCCCCCACGTTCATGCCGCCCCAGCCCAGAGGCAGCAGGTCGTTATCGAAGTAAAGCAGGTCGGGATCGTGCTGATCGATCAGGTCGCGCGTGCGATCGTAGAAGTTCTTCACATACGACGCATCAGGCAACGCATTCGTGGGATGCTTCACGCTATAGAGCCGCTGCGGGTCCAGGCCATCCCACCATTGTCCTTTTCCATCGGCTTTTGTCATGCGCCCGTCATAGGGAACGCCTGCCAGTGGGCCCTTCTTGTCGGCATTGTGCGAAGTCTGGAACCACCACCAGTTCCGCGCCTGATGAATGGTCACTCCAAATCTCAGTCCCTGCCGCCTCGCCGCAGCTGCCCATTCGCCAACGACGTCGCGATGCGGCCCATGATTTAAAGCGTTCCACGGTTGATGTTTTGAGCCCCAGGCATCGAACCCGTCGTGGTGGTTGGCGAGCGAGATAAAGAACCGCGCACCCGCGTCCTTGTACCTTTGGATCAAAGCTTCAGGCTCCCAATTGAGCAGAGTCCATTGCGCGCACAGGTCCTTGTATCCAAATTGCGATGGATGACCGTAATGCGCATTCTGATAGACGTAATTGGGAGAGCCCTCTTCATACATGTTGCGCGCGTACCAATCGCCATCCTCCGGCACGCACTGCGGGCTCCAATGTGCCCAAATCCCGAACTTGGCGTCGCGGTACCACTCCGGTGCATCGTATGCGAGCATCGAATCCCAATTCGCTTGGTATGGGCCGTCCCCGCTCAGTCCGCTGATCGGCGCCGTCATGGGAACGCCGTCCCACGAGCCGCCGGGCAGATCGGCTCCCTTGCCCCAGTCGGTGGGGGCCCACGAAGAGTCGTCAAGTCTCGTTTCAACGATCTTGCCGTCCACGAGAGCATAAAAGACGCGGTCCTTCTCAGGAGTGGCGCAGAATTCTTCATAGGTCTGTCGAAGCGTATTAAAACCCGAAGGCGCGCCCGCAGCATTTTGGCCCTTTGCGGCAATCGCGTTGACCGCGGCCGTAGCCGCCACTAGCTTGCAAAACTCTCTTCGTTGCACGGATTATTCTCCTTTTAATCTTGGCATTCGGCCCCCCGAACGCACTGGCTGGTTCATCTCCCCGGCGCTTCTCAGGCGTTTCTCGGCTTCCTCGCTCCAATACCCGCACCCAAGTTCGAAAAAAATCGAGGTGTAAGGAATCGCGAGTTTGGTCTTGATGATGAGGACGCGGAAAAGCTGCGCCGTCTGGTCGAGCTTGGCTATGATTTTTTCGTGAGGCAATGCGATGGCCTCCATTCCCTTGATCATCGTTGCGAGTTGAGTGCGATAGCGCGATATGCCCGCAGCATCTGCCTCCTGCACGAATTTCAATTCCTGGTCGAGATAAATGTTAGCGCGCACATGTTTCGCCGACGTAAGCGCGCGGAGCACGCTGCGAGCCACCTCAATCTGTCCTGCGCCGCTAACGATCGTCTCGATGCCGGTCCCGGACTGCGCCGGATATGCCGAGTCTGCAACCACAATCCAGTTGCGATGGCCGAAGAGTGGCAGAAGCTGATCCATCTGCCGCTTCCAATCCGATCTTGTCGAGCCTGACGCTTTTGCCATCGCTTTTTTCGCCTGCTCCGGCTTCACTTGAGTTCTTCGTCCGCGCAAACCGCCACTTTGCCGCATTTCCCGGACGCCATCAACGCATAGGCCTCGTCGGCGCGCTCCAGAGGAAAGCGGTGCGTGATAATATCGGCCGGATGCAGGTTCCATCGCACCAGCCTTTCCACCAGTTCTTCCATCAACCAGGTCGAAGTGACCCATGAGCCGTAGAGCGTCTTCTGGTCGTGAATCAAATCGGGCGAAGGATTGAAATCCACGCGTCCGCCTTCGCCTAGAAACACAATCCTGCCCCACTTGCGCGTGGCGCGAATCGCCGTGGCCCTCGCCGTGTCGTTACCCGAGCAGTCCACGGCGCGCTCCACGCCCATGCCGCCGGTCAGCCGCTTCACTTCGGCCACGTTATCGGGCCCGGAGGCAAGAACCGCGTTGCAGAGCCCGAGATCGAGCGCGATCTTCATGCGTTCGGGCACTACATCGATGCCGATGATCTTCTCCGCACCCAACTTGCGGCACAGCGCGCCCGCCGCCAGGCCCACGGGTCCGAGTCCGGTAATCAGGACCGCGTGATTGCCGTTAATGCCGATCTTTTCCAGTCCCTCGTAGACTGTTCCAAATCCGCACGCAACCTGCGCTCCATCGCCGTAAGAGAGTTCATTGGGCAGCGCGATCAAATCCTTTTCCTCGGCCACCATATACTCGGCCATGCCGCCATCTCGCTGCCATCCATAGGCGCGCCGATATTTCTCGCTCGTGCAGGAGATCATGTATCCGCGCCGGCAGTCATTGCAAACCCCACAGCCTGAAATGTGATAGACGATCACGCGATCGCCGACTTTGAATCGCCGGCATCCGGGACCCGCCGTTACGATCTCGCCAGCCGGCTCATGCCCCGCAATGACTCCTTGATAACCTTCAGGACCTTTGCCCAGATGCTCGTGATAAATGGCGCGAATGTCAGAGCCGCAGATCGTCGACGCCTTCACCCGCAAAAGAACTTCCCCGTGCCCCGGCTCCGGAATTGCCACTGTGCGCATCTCTACAGTGGAGTTGCCCGGTAAGAACGCTGCGGTCATCGTGGATTTCATTTGGATTGCTCCCGATCCATATAAGGCGGTGCTGGATGAGCTTTACGCGGTTTACGGCGGCGTGATCTCTCCGTTCACATCCCAAAGATCTTCCCAGCTCTGACCGTCTTTCCACAGAAAAACCTGGCCCTTGATCAAGCGGCAATTGCGGTTAATTGCGGCGATGGCCTGCATCTCCTCTTCCGTCAGCGGATCTCGGACGACGGCATCCAGATTCTCGCGGTAGTGATGGACGGAAAATGGAATCGGCGTCTGCCCGCGCTGCACTGCCCACTTGATGCAGACAGCCGCCGGCTCAATGCCATGCTTCTCGGCAATCTGCATAATCACGGGATCCTCTGTCGGCGCCGTATCTTCGGCGGTACGGTCACGCTCCGGCCGGCCCGGCGAGCCGATAGGGCAGTAACCCACCGGCTGAATCCCGTTGTGGACCACAAATCGAAAGAGCTCCGGCTGTTGGAAGTGCGGGTGCAATTCCATTTCATTGACTGCGGGCTTGATGCGCGCATCGCCGAGCAGAAGTTTAAGTTTCGGGATCGTCATGTTAGAAGTGCCGATGTGCCGTACCAGCCCCATGTCCACCAGCTCTTCCATCTTGCGCCAGGTCTTCATATAGTTTTCGTGAATGTAAGGCTTGGCGTCGATAGAGCGCGAAGTGACGTCGCAACCCGGCGGATGGAAATTTGGGAACGGCCAATGCACCAGGTAAAGATCGAGGTAGTCGATGCGCAGATCGTCGAGCGAACGGCGGCAAGAAGCGATAACGTCTACCTCGCCGTGCATGTCGTTCCAAAGCTTCGACGTTATCCAGAGTTCTTCCCGCCGAATCCCGCCTTCTAGAAGCTCCTCAAACGACACCCCGATCTCCGCTTCGTTGCCGTAGACCGATGCGCAATCGAAATGCCGGTAGCCTGCGGCCGCCGCGCCTTTCACCGTCGTCGCGATTTCGTTCGCGGTAACGCGGTCCGAGCCAAAAGTTCCCAGGCCGATTGCGGGCATCAGCGCCCCTGTGTTCAGCCTGCGTTGGGGGATCGCGGCCGGATTGATGGGTGCGGTTACAACGCGGTTCGGCATGCGATCTACTTTCGAGGACAGCCAGTTGGAGAAAACGTTATCAAGAAGTCTCGGAAAGCATAAATTTGTCGGCAATGAGTGTCAAATTCGAGTGGTTTTATTTGCCGCAGACAATGCGACTGTTCCTTAAACAGGTCACAGGAGTAAAACGCTCAGTGCCGCTGCCTCTTACGACTCTGCCCGAACCAGCACGCAGGTGATGTTGTCGTGGCCGCCCGCTTCTTTTGCGGCTTCGACAAGGCGCGAGCACATTTCCTCGAGTGTCGCATCCAGGCGTAGCAGGGATTCAACCAGCGAGTCGTCGAGCTCGCGCACGAGTCCGTCGGAGCAGAGCAGGAACAGGTCGCCCGGCTCCGTCTCGAATTCGAAGATGTCTGGCGTCACCATGCTTTGCGTGCCCAGTGCGCGTGTAATCACATTCTTGAGCGGCGAACGAGCGGCTTCTTCCGGACTCATCTGCCCCGCGCGAATCTGTTCTTCCACAAGGGAGTGATCGAGCGTGATTTGTTCCAGACGGGAACCCCGCAGGCGATAGCCGCGGCTGTCGCCGACATTGACCATCCACGCGCGGCGGTCTTCTACCAGCAGCGCCACGAGCGTAGTGCCCATGCCATTCAGTTTTTGATTGCGCTGCGAGCGCGAAAAAATGGCCTCATTGGCGGCGGCGATGGCCTCTGCGGCCTCAATTGGCAAAGGACTCGTCCGGGGACGCTGGGTGAGCCACTGCATTACCTCCGCAACGGCCAATGTACTGGCAACTTCGCCCGCGGCTGCGCCACCCATACCATCGCAGACGACATACACGCCGTGCTCGACGGAAAGTCCAAATGCATCTTCGTTTGAAGGGCGCTTGAGGCCGCGGTCAGTGAGCGCCGAGGCACTGTAATGGGCGACAACCGAAGCCAAGAAAGAAACCCCCGTCGCTCAGTGTACCTAAAATGAGCGGCCTGGGTTGTCGGCTATATGTGGACATTGAGTACCGGCGTTATGAGCCGTCGAACGCCGAGGAAGCGCCGCATCAGGCCTGCGATAGAGCGTCAAGGCGACGAAAAGCTCGCATCTTTACAAGTTTTTCATGGAAGGCCGTTCGCGATGTGAACTGTTGCAGGCGCGGGCAGGTCAAAGATCTGGATCGAGCCTGCGTTAAGCAATGCTACGCGCCGGCCTGAGGGCGAGACTGCCACATTCCCACCGGCGTCGAGGACTGGGCTGACAGGCGAGACTAAGGCGATGTCGCCATTGGCCGCATCGAAGACAGTGACCGACTGCTCTTTGACATCGCCAGCGTCCATGGGCGCGTAAGCGTAGATGGGGTGGGTTGTGTCGAGCGTCTCCCATGCCAGGCGCGAGCCGTTGGCGGCCACAACGAGTTGCGGCCACACCTCCGTTGGCGGCGCCTTCGTCTCCCAAAGAGTTTTGCCCGCAGTGGACATGGCCACAAGAGTGCTTTCTCCCGATGGCCCGCATGTGGTGGCAAGGATCTCCTGTTCCGAGAGAAACACATCGTCCGGCTCGCAATTCGATTCGACCTGCCCGAGCATCTTGCTCCCACCGGTGAAGTAGCGAAAGCTCAAGGTCCATTCCATTCCGCGGCTCCGGAGGTTCTCGAGATAGCCGATTGAGTTGATGGGCAGATGAACGGCAGTCCGGACGCGGCTCACCAGCATCACGTCTCCCGAGTCGTGGCGAAGGATGCGGATCACGAGATTCGGCGCAGCGCCGCCGGTTTCCGCGTCCGCGTCGGACGTAACGGTGGCCGATGCGGTCGTGGGGTCAGGGGCGCCCCCTGCTTTTGCATCCTTCGAAGCCGATTCATCGGAGTTGGTCACGAGGAAATGTTGTTCGGGGTCAAACTCGACCGACAAAAGAGGACCGGGGAACTCGAGGTAGGGTTTCAGCGCGAGGGTGTCTTCGCCTTCAAGTAGGTTATTGCGGTCACGGACCAGGAAGTGACCGTTGTTGAGTGGCCACAGGTAGCGCACGCGGTCATGGACGGTCCATGTGGCTTCGGCTTCGATGGCGCCTTTGGGGAGCGAGAGCACCACGGCGCGAATCTGCCGTTCCGCGCTGTCGTCGCCGTTCGATGGATCGCGATGCATGAGGCCGGGAATCCGGAAGGTGAACAGCAGCCGATTCTCATCAAGAAAATCGAGAGAAGCCATCGAGTTCCGCGCCCCTAAGTAGTTGGAACTTGGCGCGGTGAAGCCCAGCGTTCCAATGGGAATCGTGAATACGGGCGGCAGCGAAGGCTTGTCGGGGAATCGGTCAACGAGAAAGCGCTCTTTGACTGGAGGCGAAGACTTTGGCGCGGCCTCGGATGAATCGGGCGCTGGAGATGTCATGGATGGCGCCGGCGCGGGCGGAATCTCTTGTTGCGCCCCCAAGCGGATTGAGGCAAACGAAGCTAAGAAGGCCAGCGCGCCACAGATCCGGAGTGCCTCGCGACCATGACCCAACCGCACGATTCGGAGCGCCCTCGTCATCAGTGACCATTCTCGCCGATGCGGGCTTGACGGCGAAAGTCCGCAAGACTTTAATGTTGCCAAGCTCACGTTTTCCCATGCAAGGAGGTGAAACGTATGAGCCATCTCTCCGCTCGGCTGCTCTACTGGTCGCCGCGGATTCTGTCAATCGCGCTGGCCATCTTCCTAAGCCTTTTCGCGCTCGAAGCTTTCAGTGAATTCCACGTTTTGTGGAAAGCGATCCTGGCGTTCTGTATCGGCCTGCTCCCAGCCGCCATCGTTGCTGTAATTCTGGCCCTCGCGTGGCGTTGGGAATGGGTCGGCGCAGCGCTCTTTTCGCTGGCCGCCACCTATTACGCGTTGATCTGGACCGTCCCACCACGGCACATGAATTGGCCTGCTACTTTGGGCATTTCGGGGCCGCTGTTGGTAATCGCTGGACTGTTCTTAGCGAACTGGATCGAACGCGCGAAAGTCCGCCCGGCTCTCTGATCGCACGTGTCCCCCCATCCGGGCGGCTATTCGTCGTCGAAGCAAGCCTGCGAGCCGAACGCGCGCTGGTTGTGTGTGCGACAGTAAAGGGGAGATGGCGCCATCCTCGACGACTGATTCACACCTGGCTGCGGATAGCGGACGCGGAAGACTCCGGTTTCTCGGCTATGGCGCATGCGCGTTGGCTGGATCGCTTTGGGGCACCGGATTCTATTGGGGCAGGCTCGCGCTCAATGAGATGAATGTGGAGCACATGGTGCTCTACCGCTTTCTGTTTGCCTGCCTGGGGATGGCGCCGGTGATTGCGTTCCGGCGCGTGCGGCTGGCGCCGACTGAAATGCGAGCCATGCTTCTGGCGGCATTCCTTTTTGTCCCGCTGCAGTTCCTGCTGCAGTTTCATGGTCTGGCTCTCACCACCGTGAGTCATGCGTCGTTGATGGTGGGAGCTATGCCGGTGCTGCTGGCAGCCACGGCAGTCATTTTTGCCGGCGAGCATCTGGACGCCTTGAGTTGGCTGGCGCTCTGTGCCTCGACAGCGGGCGCGGCCATGGTCGTACTGGGCGGCAATCATGCAACCACGGGACGTGAAACACCGACCCTCGAGGGCGATCTGCTCGTGGTCGCGTCGCTGGTTTCGGCACTGGGATGGATTTTTCTCACCAAGCAGCTGATGAAGACGCATAGCCCGCCCGTAGTCACCGCGTACACAATCTATGCGGGCACGGCCATGCTGATCGTTTGGTCGGCCGTATCCTGGTTATTCGGTCGATGGACGCACCAGGCCGTTGAACCAATGCCGTTCGCCCATTTGAGCAGGATCGCGTGGGCCGCTCTTGCCATCAGCGGCCTCCTCTGCACTGCGACAACCACTCTCCTCTGGAACTGGGGCATTCATCACGTGCCTGCCTCGCGCGCCGGTGTGTTCCTGAATATCGAGCCTGCGTTGGGATCGATTCTCGGCGTAGAACTGCTCGGAGAAAAGCTCGGTCCCTACGCTTGGCTGGGTGGTGCGCTGATTCTCATTGGCGCGATCATGCTCACCATGCGCGGACACGAGCCGGAGCCGGCAGTGATTCTTGAGTAGCCGCCAGAATTCACCGCTTGCAGTTCGATAATCGCTGGCTCTGACCCTGTAAGCGCATGAGTTTTCGCCCCGCCTTTTCATCGGGGATATGGAGAACTCCGAGTCTTCGCCGTCCGCGCCAGGCCATCCTTTCGCCCACGCCCGCAGCTTGCCCACCTGGGCCGTAATGGCCCAAGGAAAGAAATCTATGGCGAGAAAGGGAATTCGGTTCAGCACAGCGGCCATCAGATCGGCGGAAGTGATCATCGTCAGTACATTTATTTTGTTCCCCGGCGCCACAATGGGGTCGAAGAAACCTTGGTTACGTCGCAGCCGCGATCAGGCGTAAGGTTGCGGCAACGTGCGCCGATACTTCCTTTGGTCATTCGCCGAGGCTCATTTGACGCTTCTCACTTGGAACCACGCCTGCTCGGTTGGCATTCGCGCCATGGACGATCAGCACGGCATTCTTATGGACGCCATTAACGACCTGCGTCTGGCGCTGCTGCGCGGTTGCAGCCACGAAGAGATTTGCGCGTTGCTGGACCAGTTCATCGAATTTGCGCGCATGCACTTTTGGAGCGAGGAGCAACTGATGGAGCAGGCGGGTTTTTCAGGCCTCAGCGAGCATCGTGCGGTGCACCATCAAATGCTCGCTGAGATTCTGCAGGCCGCGCACCGGCTCCAATATGGTGAGGCCATCCACCTGCGTCCACTACTGTCTCAATTGCACGACGGCTTTCTCAAACATATCGAAGAGGTGGATCAGGAATATAGCCCATGGCTCCGCGAGCGCGGTATCAACTGATGGATCGTCCGCGCTGCTGGGGGTGTGGTTCCGGCCCGCTGTCGCCTGAACTTTGTCCGGATCCCCTCAATTCGGCTGGATTCCCGCCGATAATCTGTACTCCGGCGATTGCCGGCAGGGGAGCTTTATGTCGCTCTTAACTTGGGACAACAGCCGGTATTCGGTAGGGGTCAAATCGATCGACGATGAGCACCACCAACTGTTTGGCCTCATTAACGATCTGCACGATGCGATGTTGAAGGGCCAGGCACAGAGCTTGATGGGCTCTCTACTGCACAAACTTGCCGACTACACTCAGACCCACTTCGCCGCTGAAGAAAAGATGATGACGGCAACCAGGTATCCGGGACTTGTGGAACACCAGATGAAGCATCACGAGCTTATCAAGCAAGTAAAGGAATTCAGCGCGCGCTTCGAGAAAGGCGAAGTGGCTCTCAACCTTGATTTGATGAACTTTCTGCGCGATTGGCTCACCAACCACATTCAAAAGGTGGATCATGAGTGTGGTCCGTGGCTAAATCAGCACGGCATGCAGTAAAGCCGCAACCAGCCATTGAAGCGATCTTGTGCCGGTTGGAACCGAGCCGCCTCTAGCTTTCAAACGATAGTTGTGCCGCTACCCACACCGGCGCGGAAGGTTTGGGTTCGGAAGCCAGTTCGTAGACAAGGCGCTCAAGTACCAGTCGCTTGTCGGGCGGAGAGGAGCGCAACTCGAGGTCGGCCCGGGCCACCAGGCGGATCGCGCGCGTGAGCTCGCGGCGGCTTTTATAACGGCGCGCCTGGCGGATCAGGTCGTCGGCTGCAAAGGGCGGCATGCGGAATCCCTGCCACAGCGCCTGCCAGATCGCGCGTGAGTCGCGCACGTTCTTCTCGAGAATCACCAGCATCTGGCGGAAAGTACGAGCCAGCATGTAGAGATGTCCGATGGCTGCGTCCTCACCGGCGTCCGAACTGTTCAGAAGCCCTTGCAGCAGCGCAAGAGCCCGCACACGGTCCCGCGCGCTTATGGCGTCGGTCAGTTCGTAGAGGGTGCGCTGCTTGGCGCTCAGCACCATCGTTTCCACGTCGCCGAGGGTAATTCGTCCCCGGCCGGACGTATAGAGCAGTAGCTTTTCCAGCTCCGACGCCACCAGCATCATGTCCGCGCCCAGTGCGTCCACCAGCTCGCGCGCCGCATCGGTTTCCATCTGCAAGCCCGCTTCCTGCGCTTTGGCCACGGTCCATCGCATAGCGTCCTCTTCGGTCACGCGAGCCAGCTCCACCATGCCGCAGTGCGCTCCCAGAGTTTCTGTGAGCCGCTCGAACCGGTTCTTATCGTCCAGATCCATGCGGCGTGTATCCGCAGGGATGCGCAGGAAGTCCGCAATGAAGAGAAGCAGCGCCAGTGGATTCGGCGATTGAAAATACCGGTCGAGCGCGGCGAATTCTTCTTTCTTGGCGCCCCGCGTATAGAGCTGCCGCACATTGCGAATGAAGATCACCTGGAAGGGCGCCATCAGGGATGGCGTTTGCGCGCGGTCCAGCACTTCAAAGATGGAAGTTTGCGTCAGATCCAGGTCGGAAAGGCAGAAGTCCCGGAGGTCGGGTGGGACAAATGCTTTGAGTACGGCAGCTCGGCAGCGGTCGAGGAGAAAAATCTCATCGCCGGCCAGAACGTAGCCCGGTCGCACCTTGCCCGTGCCTGCCGCGGCCGCTTCGATCTCCGACGTAAAGCGGACGATCGAGCTGAACCCGGCTCCCCAACGCGAGCCGGTCAACGCCCGCACCTCGCTTCGGCGCGTTCCAATGCCGCATTCTTCATGCGGCTCCAGAATACAGCCCTTCAAGGCAGGTTGCCAGCACGGAAATCCGGTCAGGAATCAAGAGATAAGCGGGGCTGATCGGGGGATTCAGAAGCCTTCAAGGACGTCGGCCACCAACTGCCGGGCAAACTCCCGTGAAAGGCGTTGGATGGCGGCCGGATTTTCCTGGATGAACGTGGGCAGGTTAGTTGTGGATTGGTACTGCTCACGAAAGACGTAATTCTTGTTCTGATAGAGAATTCTGCCATCGCGGGCTGTGAGAGTGACGGAGGCAACGATGGTGATAATAAAGCTCGACGATTGTTGTGTAGCGGAGTTGTAAGTCAACGGCGCTGTGGTTTGCTTCAGTATCGTTCCGTGCAGAACCGCGTCTGCGTCTTCTCCGGAATCCGGCGTAACCCGGAAGCGGGTGCGCGCTGCGAACTCGCGAATGACAGCTTCAGTCATGGCTTCTTCGGTGCCGCTGGCTTCGGTGCGCGTGGCGAAGACGGGCACAGAAAGCGTCTTGATTTCGGGAGGAAGGTGCGTGGCCGTGCCCAGCGTGTGATACCCGCAACCGCTCAGGCTAAGCAAACAGAACGCTCCCGAGACGACCACCAGAAATCGAGACTGACGCATGAGGCCATTCTATCCCGCGCCGTGAAACGTCTGCGCTACGCGGCCTGCGAATCAAAGCGGTTTGCGGAAGTGAACGCACCGGTCGACGATCTCGAATCCCAGCGCTTGGTGTGCGCGATGCGAGTCCTCGTGAGTGATCCACGAGTCCGACGCTATCTCGACTGCGCCGTGCTGCCGCGCCCATTGTTCGGCTGCGCTCATCAGAGCACGCCCCACTCCCTGATTGCGTCGCGCCTCCAGAACATACCAGCCCTCGACGAAGCCGACCGGTTGGGCAGGATCACAGCCGTCGGCATGCGATCGAAGACCGGCCTCCAGAAATCCGATGAGCTGACCGTCGTCGCTCTCGGCCACGAACACTGCCGCGGGAAGCGTGCCGCTCATGCCAGTTGAGAGAAGGGCGTCAATCGCCATCTTTTCCTCATCCAGCGAGCATTCCGGCCACAGCAACAGGTGCAGCGCGGCAAGCTGATCTCGATCGTTCGCTTGAGACCTTCGGATTCTGTGCATTGGCTGCCTCATTGTCCAATCCATGTTTTCTAGACCCACGCAGTCGCTAGCTTGCCTAAACCAGGGGTGGGCAGTTTCAGCCCGTCGCTGCGGTTCGCAAAGTAGAGCTTGTTGAGCTCTTCGCCGCCCAATTGCTCCGAGCGCCTGAAGCCGGCGCGGACGAACTCCGCGTCGAGTTCTTCAGGTGTAAAAAGCAGCTTGAATGGCTCTCCGGCTTTGGCGACGCGCCGCGCCAGAGCGTGGAAGGTGATGCGGTGCAGAACGCCGAGCGCATGGGGCGATAGAGCGTAGTCGAAGCTGACTGCTGTTCCTGCCGGCAGCGCGGCGATGGTTTCGAGCGTGGAGCGGAACGCCGCGAGGGTAAGGTATGGCACCACGCCGAGCCAGCCGAAGAACGCGGGCCTGCTTGAGTCAAAGCCGGCGCTCGCGAGTCCCGCGGCGAGCGTCATGTGCTCAAAGTCAAGTGGTACATAGGTGAGTTTTGCGGAAGCAGAAATCGCAGCAGCGGCAAGCAGCGCTCGCTTCCACTCCTGCGTGGCAGGGAAGTCCACCTCAAAGACACGCAGTTGCGGAAACGGATTGCGATAAGCAAACGTGTCGAGGCCGGCGCCGAGAACGACATATTGCGAAACGCCGAGCGCGACCGATTCGGCCAGGCGGTCTTCGGCATAGCGGCTGCGAACGGCCATGAAGGCGCGAAAAGCGCGCGCAAAGGGGTGCATCTCGCGGACGGCATCGTAGCTGAACTCGGGGCCGAGCAGCGGAATCGCGACTGGATCCGTGAGCACGCAGGGCCGGTCGAGAATCTGATGGATGGCGCGCCGCTGGGCCACGCGAAGGGCTGTTCTACTGGCGTGGCCAGTCTGCATGTTCAGGAGTGTATCTTACGGCTCACGATCCACGATTTATGGTCCCATCAAGCGCGTAAACGTCATGGGCCCGGTTTGGTTCGACAACGTCATCGTATTCGGGCCGTTGAACACATAAGCGTACTCTGAGTCGGGCGGCTTGGGCATGTTCTGCACCCGCTTTACATTGCAAACTGGGTCGTTTGGAATCCCACACGGGACAAGGACGATCCTGCTCTTCGGCGACCAGTTTGTGACCGTAAAAATGATGTTATTTGGAGCGACGAGCTGATAAGGACCGGCTTGCATCGTCTGCACGCCAGTCGTCGTCACGCCCGTCTGATCGTATTGACCATTCGATATGAATGAAATTGTGATCGTCCCAGACGAAACCGTCGTGCGCCACTGTCCGAGAAGACTGGGCTGAGCCGCCGTCGGCGCCGGGGAAGGTTGTGGCGAGAAGGGCGTTTGCGGTGCGGGCTGCACTTGTGTTCCGGTTGGCGTTTGCGGTCCGCAGCCTGCCGCGATGATCGTACCGAGAATTCCCGGGAGCACAAGCGCGCTGCGCGCCCTATTGAGAAGATGGGAAATCTTCACAGAAACCTCCTGAGCTTTGGTTGGAGGGGATGCACGCATCATAGCACCGGGGGTTTTGGCCGGGAAGATGGCTTTTCAAGGAGCGGATTTCGCGCGGGCTTTGAGAGCAGCGCGTATTCTGTTTGCCATGAGTTGGACAAATAGCTGGACCCAAAGTTGGATCGGTTGGGCGCTGCTTTCCGCGGCGTTTGCCGCAGCCACTGCGCTCTTGGCCAAGGTTGGCGTGGCGCATGTTGACTCGAACCTGGCCACGGCGCTGCGCACAAGCGTTGTGGTTGTATTCACGTGGGGCATTGTGCTTGCGCTGGGCAGCCACGGCGAGATTCGCGCGCTCGATCGGAGAACGATTCTCTTCCTCGCCCTTTCTGGGTTGGCGACCGGACTCTCGTGGCTCTGCTACTTCCGCGCGCTGCAGCTTGGTCCGGCTTCGCGCGTGGCTCCGCTGGATAAGCTGAGCGTGCCCCTGGTGATGGTATTCGCTTGGCTTTTGCTGGGCGAGAAACTGAATGCCGCGGCCGTGATCGGCGGATTGATGATCACCGCCGGAGCGATGGTAATGGTGTTTGGGTGAACGTGGACGGTGAACGGTGCACGGTGAATCGTGGGGGAGTGAAGAAGTGAAAGAGTGAAAGGAGTGAAGGAGTGAAAGAAGGGAACTGAGCGCGACAACGGATTGCCGGCCACCGATCACCGACCACCGTCCTTATACTTGAACGAATGAGAGCTCCGGGGAAAGCAGAGCCAACGCGCCGCATCGCGCTCACGGGATTCATGGGCTCGGGAAAGACGACCGTCGGGCCGCTGGTGGCCCAGCGCCTCGGGTGGGACTTCGTCGATGTGGACGACGTGATCGCGGTCGAAGCCGGAACGACCATTCCAGAAATATTTCGGAGTGAAGGCGAGACGGCGTTCCGCCAGCGTGAGCGCGAAGCAATTCTGAAACTTTCGGGCGCCAGCAGCCTGGTGATGGCTCTCGGCGGCGGCGCGATTGAAGATGCGTCGACGCGCAAGCTGCTGCTCTCAAATCCCGCCACGTTGCTGGTGCATCTTGAAGTGAAACTCGAGACCACGCTCGCGCGCTGCGAGGGGACCGAAAACCTGCGGCCCGTGTTGGCCGACCAAGCGAATCTCAAGGATCGCTATGAGAGGCGGTTGCCGCTTTACCGCATGGCGCACGTCACCCTTGAAGCCGACACGCTGACGCCGGACGAAGTTGCGGAGGCGATTGTGCGTGCTGCGCAAGACTGACCGTGTACCCCAAATAAGTGACAAGAGCCGAAAACTCGGCCCTTAATCGAGAGGGTCCCGACGCGCCCAAACGTTATCCATAAAGATAAGCCGCAGATTCTCTGCTTTGCCTGTCGCCAAGCGAGTATGCTCCTGTTGTGACGCCGCCTTGGTGACGGGCCTTCCCCTCAAATCGAAGTGCAGCCGAAGCGTTGAATCACCTTTCTTGAGATCTCACTCATATGCAGCGTGCTTGTGTCATGCCTTAACTCATGCCCTTGTACGAGACCTTTTGATTTTTTTTTGCGATCCAGTATCCCAGGATCAGGACCTGAGACACACGGCCGGCGCGCGTCCCTCGCCCTTATGATCGCTTCTTTGCGCCCTGTTTGTGGCATGGTGAATAAAATGGATAGCGGAAAGTGATGGGCATCGCCGAAGAACGGGCCAAATCGCGCGACTGCGAGCCTGGGAAAGGACGCGACAAATGAAGGTTCTGCTCAAGAGGGCTTATGAGGAGCCTGCCAGCTCTGACGGTTTCCGTGTTCTGGTTGACCGGCTGTGGCCGCGCGGAAAAAAGAAAGCCGATTTGCGCCTGAACGCCTGGGTGAAGGACATCGCGCCGAGCACGGAGCTGAGGGAATGGTTCGGTCACGATCCGAAAAGGTGGCCCGAATTCTCGAAGCGCTATAAAGCAGAATTGAAGAGCCCAAAGCTACGAAAGATAATTGCAGATACCATACAAGCTGCTGAAAAACAATCAACAATCACTCTGGTCTACGCAGCGAAGGATACGGAGCACAATGAAGCGGTCGTGCTTCAAGCCGTCTTCAAACGGATGGCGGGCTAAATACGATTCCCGGTTCGTCGCACGATGGCACAATGACGGCCGGTCATTCCCTCTGGATCCTCGCCATTCCTGAGGCTACCAACTCTCTCCGCTCCTCCAGTCCCTCTAAATGTACGACTCAGCGAATTTGTATTCCTCGCCCTCGGAAAGCTGCCAGGTCTTTCCGTCGAATCTAGCGCCAGCCGAGGGCTGGGGCGATCTGCGTAAGGATCGACTCCATGACGTGCACGTTATAGGCCACGCCCAGTTGGTTGGGAACGGTGAGCAGCAATGTATCGGCCTCGGCGATCGCCGTGTCGTGTCGAAGCTGCTCGATGAGAACATCCGGCTCGGCAGCATAGCTGCGGCCGAAGATGGCGCGCGTAGTCTCGTCGAGAAAGCCGATCTGGTCCTTCTCGTGGCGCTCATGTCCGAAATACGCGTGATCCCGCGCATCGACCAGGGCGAAGATGCTACGGCTCACAGAGACCCGCGGAGTGCGAGCGTGGCCGGCTTCTTTCCATGCTGAGCGGAAGGCCCGAATCTGCGCGGCCTGCTGAATATGGAGCGGCTCTCCGGTTTCATCGAATTTGAGGGTTGAGGTCTGCATGTTCATTCCCAGCTTCGCAGCCCACTCAGCGGTCGCGTTGGAGGCAGACCCCCACCAGATGCGATCGCGCAGTCCTTCGGAGTGCGGCTCAAGACGCAGAAGCCCAGGAGGATTAGGAAACATGGGACGCGGGTTGGGCTTGGCAAAGCCCTTGCCGCCGAGCAGAGTGAGAAATTCCTCAGTGTGCCGGCGCGCCATGGCCGCATCATCCTCTCCTTCGCGCGGCAGGTGGCCAAAATAACGCCAACCATCGATCACCTGTTCAGGAGAACCGCGGCTGATTCCCAATTGCAGGCGACCACCAGCGATCAGGTCGGCAGCGCCCGCATCCTCCGCCATGTAATGGGGATTCTCATAGCGCATGTCAATCACCGCTGTGCCAATTTCAATTTTTCGCGTCCTGGCGCCGATGGCCGCGAGAAGCGGAAAAGGCGACGCCAGCTGGCGCGCGAAGTGATGAACACGGAAGTAGGCCCCGTCCATCCCCAGGCGCTCGGCCTCAATGGCAAGGTCGATGGACTGCAGGAGCGCGTCAGCCCCGGAGCGCGTTTCCGACTGCGATGAAGGTGTCCAATGGCCGAAGGACAGAAAGCCGAGTTTCTTCATAGCATCTATTTTCCATCCCCAGGCAGAGACACGGTTAGCAAACGAGTCCCAGTGTGCGCGAACGATGTGGCACACCCGGTCTAGAATGAGCGAGTTGTAGCGCTGGTTTGGATCGATGAGGTCGGTTGCCCGCTGGAGGCGTATCCCGCTTTGCAGTGGACCATGGGCTCGGCGGCCCGTCGCGCTGTCCACGGTCTGGCCGATTATCAACCCGCCGTCGAGGGATGCGGAAGACGGCAGCGCTACCTGTACGCTTGTTCCTCAGCCCAGTTCCCAATCGCCGGGAGCTTAATGCGCTTGCCATTCCAGGCGCCGACCACACACCATAGCCACACCAGGAAAATGAACAGGCCCAACAGAAGAATCAGACCCAGCGCGAACCGTGGCCCCAGGAACGGAGCGTGACGCAGAACAAAAAACAGGACGTACCCGAAAAAAATTACATAGGTGTTGAACACCAGCGACTGCCATGCGTGGAATCGCACATAGGGCCTTTTGTTGTAGAGGCGAACGGCCAGAAAAAAGACTGCGACGACGGGAGTGAAATAGGCGAGTGCGCCTATTGCATTGTCGGAGAGGCCGGCCTTGGGAGGATTGGACATCACCTCACCCTTTCGAGGATCGGAAAGAGATACGGGCACGGAACCGTACACTCCAGACCAATTCCATTAAGTTTTTTCATACAGGATCCCCATGAACCCCGGACAGGCCGTCCCACGACCAGCTTCAGAGTATATGAAGCGCGGCGGCGAAGACTGAAAGCGACGAGTCCAGGCCGATTCAAAGGTAACGTGGCTCCCGCTGACCGGCGGTGGCGGCCAAGCCCGTCAGCTCAAGGATGGCGCGCCGCAGACGATAGAGTACCCGTTGCCGACAGAGCGGCGCTACCAGCCCATCTGCCGCATCCGTTCGAGGATGAGGGCACTGTAGTGAGTCATGCGCTCAGGGCGGCGCTTGAGCGGAGCGGGAAGGATCGCCGCGAGCTCCGCCGCTTGTTCGCGGTCAAGCCGGCGGGCCGAGATTCCGAAGTAGTGCTGTGAGGCCGCTTCCGCGCCATAGATTCCGGGGCCCCATTCGACCACGTTAAGGTAAAGCTCCAGAATTCGTTGCTTGCCGAGGACAAACTCGGCGACAGGGACGAGGGAGGCTTCCGCGCCCTTGCGCAGGATAGAGCGGCCGGTTCCGAAGAATAGGTTCTTCACAAGCTGCTGGGTGATGGTGGAACCGCCGCGAATGCGCCGGCTGCCCTGCATGTCGTCTTCCGCCGCGATTTCCATCGCCTGCCAATCGAAACCGTGATGGTCATAGAAGCGCGCGTCTTCAGCGGCGATAACAGCATGCTGGTAGTCGGGCGAAATGTCGCGCAGGGGAACGAAATCGTAGTGCTCGTGGTAAGGCTTGCGGTGAATGAAAGCCTCGAGACGCCGTTCCATGTGAACGGCGGTAGTCGGCGGGTCAATCCACTTGGCGGCGACCAAGGTGAGGGCGGCGAGCGTCCACGCGGCGAGGAGTCCGAGGGCAAGAAATAAAAAGAATGTGCGGAGAAAATGCCTATGGCGTGCAGGCTTCGGGGGTGGGTTCGACTTGGGAGGCACATTTCAGAATAACGGGCCAGGCGAGTACCGCGGACCGTGATAGGCGACCCTCCACCTTCAGGAGAAGTGCTGCCAGCCCTGAGGAACGAGGGGCACTGAGCCCTTTGGCGTAACGAGTGTGATCGGCGGAATCGGGGTTCGGCGCGTGCCTTTGCTTGCGCTCTCGTCGGCTCTGGGCACGATCTGGCCAATGCGCGTGATGGGCACGCCTTCAATCTTCGACGGTACGCGGGCGGCGGGCGACGCCGTGAAAAGAAGCTCGTAGTCTTCGCCGCCATGGAGAACCTGATTGGGGTTTGCGGCGGGAGAGATGGGCAGTGCAGCGGCGTCGAGCTCGGCGCCAACTCCTGACTCCGCGCAAATATGCGTCAGATCGGTGGAGAGGCCGTCGCTCAGATCGATGGCCGCGGTGGCCATGGCGTTGCGCGCCAGCCAGAGGCCCTGCGCGATCCGTGGCTTTGGATAAAGGTGCGGGCTGAGTATTGCCATCGCCTGCGGCGGGATACGAGGAAGCTTCTTGAGTCGCGGGCGAGAGCGGTCGCGCTTGAAAGCCGCGGCAAGTTGGGAGAGATAAGCGAAGCCGGCGGCGGCGCCGCCAAGATTGCCAGTGACATAGATGAGATCGCCGGCCCGAGCGCCGGAGCGGAGGAGAGCTTCTCCTTGCGTGACCGCGCCGGTAAGCACGACGTCAGCGGCGGCAAGCGCGGACTCGGCGAGGTCGCCGCCGGCAAGCGGTACCCGATAAATATGCGCCAGAGAGAGAAAGCCGTCGAGGAACCTGTCAATCCAGGCTCCCCGCTCGGCCTTCGAGCCTCGCGGCGACGGGCTGCGCACTTTTGCTCTTTGGACGAGATCCCGAGGAAGAGCCAACGATAGAAACGCGGCGACGGGGCGAGCGCCCATTGCGGCCAGATCGCTGAGGCCGCGGGCGAGGGCCCGATGACCCACGGATTCGGGAGGATGCCAGTCGAGATTGAAGTGGCGGCCGGCGATGGAGAGATCGGTCGTGACGGCGAACTCTTCATTCGGAGCCGGACGTAGCAGAGCGCAGTCGTCACCAATGCCGAGGCGCAGTTCGGGAGTAGGTGCCCCGGCTGCGCGGAGGCGAATCCGCTCGATCAGGTCCAACTCGGCAAGACGGGAGGAGCTTATGCGGGCCGGATTCGGTCGCCTGGTTGCACGCGGCATGGTGAAGATAGGATACGGCGGGGTGGCCCGTGAGCCTCAAATCGAGGCAGATTGAACCGTACGAACGGATGGCCGATGTTTCCATCAGGGCGGCAAACAGGAGGAGCGCGGGAAAGGACGGACTCGCAAGTGCCTTAAAAGAAAGGGCAGTCGCAATGGGGACCCTAAGCGGACCTCATGGACCAAAAGTGGTACCCTAGTAATGCCCGTGGAAGCTTTTCATTGACCCGTTTTTGGACGGTCTGCTAGGCTTGAGCAACATTCTCGTACCTGCCCAATGGGCGCACAGGTTTAAAGCGGGCTTTTAGTGGACCGCGACTGATCGACTCCCCCGATCTGACGGACCTTGTTGACTGGCTGGTCGCCGGGGATTGCAGGCAAAGATGTTAAGTAGAAAATACTACATACTTTTTGTTGCGCGAGATGAGGACGGCCAACTCAGGAAAATTGCGCTTCCGCTCAAGTATGTCTACGGATTTGTGGCCGCGGCAATCGTGGGCGCTTTCACCATTGTGGGGCTCGCCGGTTCTTACACGCGGATGGTCCTGAAGACAGAAAGCTTTAACCAGGTGCGTGCGGATCGCGAAACCCTGCGAGAGAACTATCAGCGGATGGCGGCGATTGCGCACAACCGTAGCGTGCAGGTGGCGAGTCTGGGCGCGCTGGCCAATGAAGTCTCCGCGCTCTACGGGTTAAGGCAGAACAAGCTGCAGGCGGCGGCTCAGGCCAACCCGGCGGAGCGCGCGGTGGCAGCAGCTTCGGCGCCTCCGGCTTCATCGCAGAGCGACGATGTGAATCAGCAGCAGGTGTCCAACTCCATTGATATGTTTTATGCGCTGCGCTCCGAGGCCATGTCGGGCGCGGTTTCGCGGGCGCTGGAAGGCGGCCTAACGGCGAACTTTGCAGGCGATTGGACGGAGCTGGCCGATGCGCCTTCGATGTGGCCGGTGGAAGGCCGCGTGGCATCGAGCTTCGGTGAGCGCGAGGATCCGATCAATGGCGAAGGCGCTTTCCACACGGGCGTCGATATCGACGCACCCTACGGAACTCCGGTGCGCGCCGCCGGCGACGGCGAAGTGACGGGCGCTCAAATGGGCGCTGGATATGGGCGCGAAGTGACTCTGGATCACGGTCACAACGTGATCACGCTCTATGGACATCTTTCGGCGGTCGCCGTGGTTCCGGGAGAGCATGTGACGCGCGGCCAGATCATCGGCTACGTGGGCGAGTCAGGACGAGCCACGGGTCCGCACCTGCACTACGAAGTGCGCCTGCACGACGTGCCCGTAAATCCCTATAAATATTTGCGCGTGACCTACGAGCAGGCGTCAAACCTGGGCGATGCGCCGTCCGGCGGGCAATAAACCAATTTGAGGGGAAGGAACAAACGGCTCCCGGAAACGGGGGGGCCGTTTCCCGTTGGCGCAAAGCTGTATGATTCTTTTCACCTTCGCGCGGTTTCGTTATCGATGCTTTTCAGGGGAGATTCCCGTGCGCTTTCGTCTAAGCTTTCTTGTCCTTCTTCTTCTTGCCTTCGCGATTCCAGCCACTGCTCAAAATCCACAAGATCGCGCCGCCGGCGTGCAGACAGCATTTACCCGTGCTCGGCATCTTAGACACGGAGTCAACGCTTCGGGATGGTTCGCACAGTCGCGCGATTATTCGGCCGAACATATTGAAAGCTACACCGATGACGCCGACATCGCGCTGATCGCAAAGATGGGCTTCGATCATGTGCGGCTAAGCATCGATCCCATGCCGCTGGCCGCGGCCTTGGACGGCTTTTCCGGGTCGAACGGCGATTTTCTGAAGCAGTTGGATCACGCCGTCGACACAATGGTGGCCGATGGGTTGGCTGTGATCATCGACCTTCATCCCAGCGACGACTACAAACAGAAGATGCGCACCGACGATCAGGCCGCCGAGCGTTTTACGTCGATCTGGCGCAGGCTGGCGGCGCATTACGCGGATCGCGATCCGAACATGGTCTTCTTCGAGATTCTGAATGAGCCGGAAATCAACGATGCATACCGGTGGGCCGGGATCCAGGCGCGCGTGGCCGCTGCTATTCGCGAGCAGGCCCCGCATCACACGATCATCGCGGCGGGCGCCGTGTGGTCGGACATCTGGGACCTGTTGGTACTCGAACCGCTCGAAGACGGAAACGTGATCTACAACTTCCACTTTTACGAGCCGCACGAGTTCACGCACCAGGGCGCGACGTGGAGCACGCCGTGGTACAGCTACGAACATGACGTTCCCTATCCGGCGACAGAGAGCTCAATGCCCGCGCTGTTGAAGGAGGCTCCGGACGCGGAGACCCGGTATTACATGGAGAGGTACTGGCTCGATGGGTGGAACGTGCATCGCATCCAACTGATGATCGACAACGCGGCGGCATGGGCGCGCGACAACCACGTCCCGCTCATCTGCAACGAATTCGGCGTCTTCCGTGATCATAGCGATCCGGTTTCGCGCGCGAACTGGCTGCACGACGTGCGCACGGCTCTCGAGGCCGATGGAATCGGCTGGGCGATGTGGGACTACCGCGGGAATTTCGGCGTAGTGACAAAGCAGAATGGCCAGCCGGCCCAGGTTGACGATTCGGTGACCAAGGCGCTGGGATTGCCGGGACACTGATTTTGAATTGAGTCAGCGCATGAGCGCGGAGAGATCGCAGGTTCGAACTATTTTTTCTCCGGCTTGCTCGGATTGTCCAGAAACAGCTCGAGGCGATCAAGCCGGCGATCCCACTCGGGACGGCGCGCACGGAGCCACTCTTCCGCGGCCCGCAAACCTGAAGCTTCAACACGGCAACTGCGCACGCGGCCGGTTTTCTCCGTCTTGACAAGCCCGGCCTTCTCGAGAATCTGCAGATGCTGCACCACGGCGGCCAGCGACATGTCGAATGGCTTGGCGAGAACCGAAACCGACATCGGCCCGGCGCTGAGGCGCTCGAGCAGTTCGCGGCGCGTCGGATCGCCGAGCGCATGGAAGACGCGGGCCACGTTAGGATCAGTCCGTTTCATCAGCCGCGTCTTCCTCCAATCTGTGCCGGGTTTGCGTGTTTACTCGCCAAGCTCCTTCTCCAGTTTGCCAAGCAGCTTTTCCCATCCATCCTTGCGCATCTCGGGGCCATCGGCGTTTTCAAAATACGCGCCCTGGTGCGTGAAGACGAGATCGGTGCCCGCGCCGTTCGGGATAAGCTCGATCGTAACGAGAGAAGCAGAGAATGGCGTTCCGTCCATGCTCATTTTGTAAGCTGCGACGATGCGCTGCGCCGGAACGATGACCTGGTAAATGGTCTCATTCACCAGCGTCATACCGGAGACGGGCGTACCCGGACCCATTTTCATCTGGGCGCGCTCGCGGCCGCCGACTTTGAAATCGAGCGAGTGGTTTTCGAGCGCGTGCGTGCCACCGCCGAAGAACCAGCGGCGCTTGGTGGGCTCATCGGCAAAGGCGGCGAAGACCTGCTTCGGGGATGCCTTCAGCTTGCGTTCGAGTTGAAAGGTGCTGTGGATGACGGCCGGTTTAGTCAGTGATTGATTGGGCATGATTCCCACCTCCAGGAGGGAAATAGTCAAGTTGTAGCTTAAGTATCGTGCGAAGCGGCGAAATTGTCAAGTAGAAACTTAAGTATTGCGCGGGAGGGTTCGAGGGCTGTGAACACGGGCCTATGGGAATTCCTCATAGAAGGGGACAGGCCGCTGCAGACCGGCGGGGAATGAGAGGGCGCACCGCAAATCTGATTGAGTTGCTCGAGGCTGGCTTGAGGTAAGAAGTTCCTCCCGGGGACAGGGCCCCAGACGCGGCCCTTCTTTGAACGACTCTCATGAGCCATGATCTGAAGACGGGACGAGAAAGCGAGCCTCGCCGGTCCGCGGATCGTCGCGGCGCTCGGCCGTGGGCGTCAACCCGCCCGGTCTACGCGCCGCGGCGAACTATGAGCTCAGCGCAAGCGGGTGTTGGCGAGTGCCCGCAGGATCGTGCGTGTATTCCTGTTCATCACCTGACGAAGGTACATGGCGATGGCAAACAGGACGATGAGGAAAAAGAGGTCGACGCGGAGAAGTGAATGCAGCAATCCGCCAAGGCTGTCGGGCGGGAAAAGATGCATATGCATCCAGGCGAAGGCGGCGATGGCAAGAACGGCGAGTACGCCGACGACGATGCGAGAATTGCGTTCAGACTTGTCGGCGTCAGCGAGCGCGCGCTGGACGAAGGCGAGCTCCGCGCCGGCGTTCTCGGAATTCGGTGGTTGGTTTTCAGGGCTCATGCTGGATTCCTTTCCAAGGTGAGATGTTTGCGGAGGGTTGAGACTCCATAGTTGAGGCGGGACTTGGCGGTGCCGATGGGAATCTCAAGGATGGCAGCGGTTTCTTCAAGCGAGAGGTCGTGCTGATAGTGGAGAAGGAGGACAGCTCGACTGGCCGGCGAGACGAGGTCAAGGAGGGCCAGGAAGGCTTCGTCTGGCAACTCGTCGATCCAGGGGTCGAGCGCGGCGAGCGATTCAGGGGGAGCCGCTTCGAAGGGCTCCCAGCGGCGGGCGTTTTTGAGTTGCGCGAAAGAAATGCGCGAGGCAATTCGGAAGGTCCATGGGCGAAAGACAGCAGGCTCGCGAAGGAAGGGGAGTTTGCGGAAGATCTGAATCGCCGTTTCCTGAAGGATATCGTCGGCATGGGCTGGGCCGGCCAGACGGGTGATGTAGCGGCGCAGCGGCGCATAAATCTCGTGAAGGAGCTGCTCCAGTGCGCCCCGGTCGCCGGCTTGGGCGAGCAGGACGAGGAGGGTTTGGCCGGGCGTGGGCAGCTCCTTGGTGCGCATGCTTGAGAGAGGGGCTAAGTGGGAGAGAAGTTCGGTCCTTCGAGATAAATAATCGAATGGGTACGCAAAATCAAATCGGCCGGAACACGCGAACGCATGGGGTGCGAGCCGGCATGAACTCGGCGCAGCCATCGCGGCAGGTGATACCAGGCCACCGCTCGTAGTTACATCCCCGGGAGCTCCTCAGAATAGGAGACTGCGGGTTTTGCGTGATGCACGATGAAAGGACTGAAGCCGCGCGCGCCGGATGCTTTGTCCTCGTGCCCTCATTCCGGCTGCAGGCCGGCTTTGCTGAGCAATGCAAAGAATTGCTTCTGCGTGCTCTGGTCGATGGCGATTCCCGCCAGTTTGCCGTTGCGATCAAAGACGAACGTCTTGGGAATTCCAACGACGTGGAAGAGATTGTGGACCTGGTCCTCATCATCGGTGAGCACCGGCGGATGATAGTTCTTTCCGTTCAGAAAATCCTCGACCTTTTTGGGATTCTCGTCGGTGATGGAGAGGATCACCAATCCCTCATTCTGATAGTGCGTGTAGAGCTCGTCGAGCACCGGCATCTCCGTCCGGCAGGGCGGGCACCAGGTTGCCCAAAAATTCACCAGCACGATTTTGCCGCGCAACTGGGAAAGCGTCCAGGTTTGGTGATTTAGATCTGTGAGCGTGAAATCGGCCTTCGCGACAGCGGCTTCGTCGGCGGCGAGGATGTCATTGGCCCTTTTGTAGAGGGGATCGTCAAGCGAGACGGTGACGCCCTCGTAGCGCGCAAGTTGGGCCAGATCGAAATAGGGCTGGGGCGGCATGCTGTCTCTGGTGCGAAGCGGCGTTTCGGCGAGCGCTTTCGAAAGCACGTCCGCGACGGCCTGCAGGGCATTGTGGCCCTGATCGCCCTCGGTAACACGTTGCGAAGCCTGGTCGGCGAGTTCCACCTTGCCCATGCTTGCCGGCAGCGATGAAATTTCCTGCGCGGCTTTGATGGTTGCACCGGGACGCTCCTGATCCGGGAGCGAACGCAGTTTACCGATTTCGCCGGCGATGCTTGACGGAGAGGCCTGCGCATGAAGACACGCGGGGACGAAGGGAACGGCAACAAAGAGTGCGCACGAAACGCGGGCCGTAACGCTGAACATAGAGCCTCTTCGGGGTTGAGGTTGAATCGTTTTCCCTCTTCGCTTAAAGTTTAGACCTTCGCGCGTGACGAAGGTACCCACGCACTGGGCCGTTTCACGGAGGCGCTCCCCGGCGCTAAAACCACCATGGTTTTTTGACGTTTACGGCGCGGCAAAAGTCGCGCCCTTTCAAACTGACTCAAAACTGATCTCAAGCAGAAACTCGGGGTTTCTGCGCGAGAGCGAGAATGCGCTCGGAGACAGATTCGACGATCTGCTCGTGAACCTCCTCGATGCTCAGGTCGCCTTCAATGAGAACGATGCGATCAGGCTCGCGCGCAGCGATCTCGCGATATTTTTCCCAGACACGATGGTAGAAGGCGTCCTGCTCGGTCTCGAAGCGGTTTTCATCCCGGCCGGTATCCGATTCCACGCGGTCGTTGCGGCGGCGCGCGCGGGCCAGCGAGGACTCAAAACCAGGCAAAAGCAGAAGCGTGAGGTCGGGCTGGAGTCCACCGCAAATGAGACGATGAAGATCGAGAACAACCTTCGAGCCAAGCTTGCGGCCGCCCCCCTGGTAAGCCTCTGTCGAATCCGTGAAGCGGTCGCAGACAACGATTTTTCCGGCGTCGAGAGAGGGTTGGATGACTTCTGCGATTGCCTGCGCGCGATCGGCGAACATGAGGGCCATCTCGGTCATCGCGTCGAGCGAGCGGGAGCGGGAGTCGAGCAGCAGCTCGCGAACGCGGTCTCCAATGGCAGTGCCGCCGGGCTGGCGAAGCAAAACTGGCTGATTGCCGCGACGCGTCAGCCATGCCGCCAGGCGCTTGATTTGCGTGGTTTTGCCGGAGCCGTCGAGGCCCTCGAGGGTGATGAAAACGCCGCGCGGCATGGGCTGAGTCTATCACCGCCGTAGCGGCTACAGACAAACACGTTTCACTTGTGATAGAAGAGGTCAATTCCCCAGAACAGGTGCTACCGCCGCCGCATGCGGTCGTGTGCCCATGGAGTGAATGATGAACATTCGTGTCACGCTCAAACTTCTGATCACTGCGGCAGTGTGCGCCGCGGCTCCGGCGAGCCGGCTGGCAGCGCAATACCTCACGCTCGAGGGCCAGACGGGTGGGTTTCTGACCCCGACGGCCTACGTGGTCTATGCAGACAAGGGAAGCGCATTCTCGCATCCGGCCGTAGGCTTTCACTTCATCGATGCTTCGGCAGTGATCGGTGATGTTGAAACTTTCAGCATCACCGAAGGCTTCGCCAACCGCGCGGAGGCCGGCTATACTCGCAGCGTTCATCAGTTCGGTGACCAGCCCACCACAACGGCAACGCCGCTCGGTCTCAGCAACCTTTGGAAATACGACGGCATGAACGTCTTCCACGGCAAAGTTGTCGTTTTCAAAGACGGTCAGTTCAGCGCGTGGATGCCGGGGATTGCGATGGGCGGAGTGGTTCGTACAAACGACCACTTTGTCTCAGGCGCAGCCAATAAAACTCTGACGGGAACGGACAAGTCCTACACGAACGGCGACGCGTATATTGCCGTCACGAAAACCTGGGCCAAGCCTCCTGTGCCGTTCCTGCTGAACATCGGCTGGAAGGCAACCAACGGTACGATCTTCGGCCTAGGCGGCCAGAGCACTCGCTTCGGCGGACGGTTCTTTGGAGGTTTGGGCATTCCGCTGCCGATCGGCCATGGCATCGTCGCAGTTCCATCGGCGGGTTTTACCCAAGAGCCGAAGACCGCGGTGAATTTGAACACGCTGCTGAACGCGGCGTTATATCAGTGCGAAGCTTTGCTGGCCTGCAATCCCGCGTCGTATCCGCTCATGAGCGCACATATTCCAACAACGCTCGACTATGCCGTGCGCGTGACGCAGCGTGACATGCCTCATTTTGCATTCGATATCGGCGTGGGACAGGTGGCGGGGAATATCGGATCGATCTATGTTCCGAACCCCTTCTTCAACCCGGCCGTTCCAGCGGATGGTCCCCCGGTCGTCACCACTCCCGTGAACCTGGAGGCGCGGCACATCGTAGGAATGGGGCTTAGCTATAGGTACTAAAGCAGTTACACCTGTGGAAAACGCGGCATTCCGGGGCAACTTCTTCATGCGGAGCGTGTTCCTACCGGCATAGACTGGATTGGCTCTCGATCCGCGGACACGCGTATCGAGATGGACGATCCATTCGATACTCAAGGAGGTCCCCCAATGCGAAGTTTCCGATGGACACGGAGCCTTATTGCGGTTGTACTGCTGGCCGTTGTGGTTTGTTTGAGCCCCGCAATTTCAAGCGCGGCGGTTTTTATCAGCGTAGGATTTGCTCCGCCCGTGCTGCCGGTTTATGTGCAGCCGCCATGCCCGCAGGATGGCTGGATGTGGACGCCGGGCTACTGGGCGTATGGCGATGATGGCTACTACTGGGTGCCTGGAACGTGGGTCCCGGCGCCTTATGTGGGTGCGCTGTGGACGCCCGGATACTGGGGCTGGGGTGGCGGCCTGTATGTGTGGCACGCCGGCTACTGGGGTCCGCACGTCGGCTACTACGGCGGTGTGAACTACGGCTTCGGATACATGGGCATCGGCTTTGCGGGCGGCATGTGGGCCGGCGGAGCGTTTCGCTATAACACTGCGGTAATGCGCGTAAACACGACAGTCATTCACAACACCTATGTGGACAACACGATCGTGCGCAACAACACCATTGTGAATGATCGGCACGTGGCCTTCAGCGGCGGGCCGGGCGGCATCAATCATCCACCCACGCCAGACGAGAACCGGTATTCGCACGAGCAGCACGTTGCTCCGACGGCTTACCAGACGCGGCAGGAATCCGCGGCCAGGACCAATGTGAACAACTACGCCAGCCACAACGGCGGGCACCCGGCGAACGTGGCGACAGAAAGGCCGATGGTGGGTGGGCCGCGCAACAATGGCGGCGGGGAACCGAATGGCGCCCATGGACTTGCGGGTTCGCCCTCGACTAATCATGGAAACAATCCGGGCTCAAATCCAGGCGCATTCCGTTCGAGCGGCGGAAATCATTCGACACCGGAGAGCCGGCCGATGCCTGAGTCGCGCCCCGAACACGAATCCCGCCCTGCGCCGCAATCGCACGCGGAACAGCCGCACGGCGGAGGTGGTGGCGGTGGGGAACACAAGGGCCACTAAACAGGTTCTTCCCTCAGAACGCCGAAAGGCCCACGGTAGATCGTGGGCCTTTTTGCTTGGATCGAAAACCTTGGACCCTGTAACGCGGGATTATTGGCCGGTCGACGCATCGTTGCCGGTGGTCGCGTAATAACCTTCACGGGTGATGATCGTCAGATCTGGCTTGTCAGTCTTGAGCGCGATCTTGTGAAAGTCACCGTCGGTGTCAACCTTGTCGGGGGTGTAGGTGAGCAAATACTCCTGACGCAGCGCGCCTGCGATCAGGCCGTAGATATCATCAAGGCTATCTTTCTTTTTGGCTTCGAAAAACATTCCGCCCGTGCGCGAGGCGATCTCCTGCATAATCTTTTTGCCGTCGAGCTGCGGAGCGTTGGTGCCGCCGGGGTGGTGACCGCCTCCGCCTCCGCTTCCGGGCCAACCACCGCCACCACCGGGATAGCCGCCTCCGCCCATTCCGCCGTGGTGGCCGCCCCCGGGAAAGCCGCTCCCGCCATGTTGCTCTTCGCCCTTGAAGTAGATGGTGAAGACCTGCACGCCGGCGCGATCAGCGGCGTCGATGGCGTCGTTCATCGTCTCCTTGCTTCCGCGATCGACGCCGTCAGAAAAGATGACAAGGGCTTTGCGGCCATCCTTGGGTTTCATCAGCTCGTCGGATGAGAGATAGATGGCATCGTAGAGCTGAGTTCCGGCGCCGTGGCTGGAGTCACCATGGTCGCCGTAGCTGTGGTCGTCTCCGCTTGTCTCAGGTCCCTGGGAGTTTTGCTCCCGGGAGGTCGGGGTCATGGCGTCAATCTCGTGATCGAGCTTTTCGCGGGAGTTGGTGAAGTCTTCGAGCAGCTCCACCTCGCGGTCAAAGTGGATGAGAAAAGCCTGGTCGCCGCGAACAGCGGCTTTCGGATCGGCGGGGAGCATGAGCTCGACGAACTTTTCCGCCGCCTTGCGCTCGGAGTCGATGGCGGTATAGACGCTGCGGCTGGTGTCAACAAGCAATCCCAGACGGAAAGGCAAGTTGCTCTGGGTGGTGAAGCTTTTGATGGCCTGCGGACGACCGTCCTCGGTGAGAGTGAAGTCCTTGGCCGTGAGATCGGTGACGAGGGCGCCTTTCTTATCGACGACGGTGACGGGGAGCAGAACCTCGCGGGCCTGGACCTTGAGGTTGGCCATCGGCTGGGTGGTGGAGGGCTGCTGAGCGGCGTCGGAATCGCGGAGGCAAAGAAGGACAGCCAGCGCAAGCGCGAGAACCAGGAGAGTGGGACGATAGGAGGGCCGAATCTTCATAGAATCTTTGGGCTAGACACTTTCCGAGGGTTTAGACGCGGCAAAGCGCGGTCCGTTGACCGGGAGCACACCGAACATCGAAGCGAGTCAGCCCCCCACGATGGGGTCGCCCGCCTCGGACGCCTAATCCAGAACAATCGCCCTGTGCTTATGCCAGATGGAGGTTGCGACAGAGGCGGCAAAGGCGAAAAGCGCAATGATGGGCGTGGCCAATTCGAAGGCTCCGGCAACCGCGGCGATGGCAGCTACCACTGCAGTCAACGCCCACATCGCAATGGATCCAACCTTGCTTGACCTCAGGGTGAGAAGGAACAAGGGGCAAGCAAGGATGAGGCAGCAATAGAGAGCTACGGCGTAGCGATGAGCGATTCCCAGGCCGGGAAAATCGGCGGTGAAGGAATACCGCAGAAGCAGCGTCCCGAGAATGCTCGCCGCCAGGCACGCCAGGGCGCTCCACACGAACATGTGATCGTAGTGCTTCCAACGATGGGACCGCGGACTGGACAGAAACGGCTCTCCTGTTGCAATCTCGGAATTCGACGATCAGCGTAGCAAATCTTCAAGCGCGGTGCTCAAGTCGGTTTTGTCGTCGCGGTACTTGACGATGACGGGCGCATAAAGGCTCAGGCCCCACTCTTGACCTTTGCCATTTTGGACGGCGCGAGCGCCGGGCACAACCACAGCGTTCTCGGGAACCATGAGCGGGCGATCGGCGGAGGCCCGCAGCACCGTGCCGTTTACTAGATCAAAGAGCGGCGTGCCACGCGTCAGAATTGTGCCCGCCCCCAGTACAGCGCCGTTGCGCACGATCGTGCCCTCATAGACTCCGCAGTTGCCGCCGACCAGCACTTCATCTTCGATAACCACCGGGCTTGCGTTGACGGGTTCGAGCACGCCGCCTATTTGCGCTGCGGCGCTCAAGTGGACGCGCTTGCCGATCTGCGCGCAGGAGCCCACCAGCGCGTGCGAGTCGACGAGCGTGCCTTCGTCGACGTAGGCACCCACGTTGATGTACATGGGGGGCATGCAGACCACGCCGCGAGCGACGTAAGCTCCGGCGCGAACTGAAGAGCCGCCGGGAACAAGGCGTACGCCGTCAAAGGTGTTGAAGCGGCGGGCCGGGTAGGTGTGTTTGTCGACGAATGTTAGCGCGGGCGCCGGACCGGAAAAACCGATTTCGGCGGCGGGCATTTCTTCGAGCGTGCCGAGGCGAAAACCGAGCAGGATGCCGCGCTTGACCCAGGCATTCACGCACCAGCCGGTGGGGGAGCCCGCATCGGGCTCTGCGGCGCGCACCTCGCCGCGCTCGAGAGCCGAACGCAGTGCGAGGAAGGCCGTCATGGCCGCCGGATCATCGGCAGCGACCGGTCCGGCGGCAAAGTGCCGCTCGATTTCCTGCTCCAGCTGGCTGAGATTCATGGCAAGTCGAGTGTACCGTGTCAGGCGGGATTGAGGGGGTCGAGGGTGGGCTCCATGCGCATGCGGCGCTTGGTCGAGATGGGGCGGAGGCGAAAACAATTCTTTCCGGAGGGAATCATGGCGAGTGGGATCGGAGCCTCCCCGGGGCGTCCGTTGAAGTTTTTCGATTCAAGCCAGGCCGAGAGGCGGGGATCGGAGATCTCTGTCTGCCCCTCAAAAAAATCGGGAGTGAGGCCGCACTGAATCAGCAGGTGGTCGAGGTGGAGCTCAATGACGTCGGTTTCCCGTGTGAAATAGCGGCGAACGTTGACGGCCCCGACCTCGACACCCGTGTATGCGTGTCCCTTGCAGTGCGTTTTGACGACCATGACCTTCCGCCGAATGAATCGGATGAGTTGCGCCGGATGAAGTGCGCTAAGAACAGTGCAAAGGAACCGGATGAGCTAAGTCTAGGGAGGGGATTTGCATTCGGACCAACGCAGAGCTCGAAAAACACCCCGAAATTCCTGATTCGATACGCACTCGTCGGCAGAGCCAATCCGGGAAACGGCGATTGGTACTCGCAAAGCGGGCACAGACGCGGCGGCGGAGCGCAACCCTTCATGCGTGTGCGATACTCGAAACGACATGTTCAAGAGAATCGTGTTGAAACTTTCGGGAGAGGCGCTGGCCGGGGCGCGGAGCTTTGGTCTGGATGCCGACAAAGTGGCGGAAATTACCGGAGAGATTTCCGAGGTCCACGCGTTGGGCGTGGAGATCGCGGTAGTGGTTGGCGGCGGCAACTTTTTCCGCGGCGTGGAAGAACAGGCCAAGGAGATGGACCGCGTGAGCGCGGACAACATGGGAATGCTCTCCACAGTCATCAACGCCATCGCTCTGCAGGACGCCCTGGAACAGCGCGGCGTGCAATGCCGGGTGATGACGGCGGTGTTCATGAACCAGATTGCGGAGCCGTATATCAGGCGGCGCGCGGTGCGGCACCTTGAAAAAGGCCGCGTCGTGGTCTTCGCCGCGGGCACGGGCAATCCGTTTTTCTCCACCGATACGGCAGCCAGCCTGCGCGCCATGGAGATCAAGGCCGACGTGCTGCTGAAGGGCACCAAGGTGGAGGGAATCTACAACGCCGATCCGGTGCTCGTAAAAGACGCCGTGAAGTACGACCAGATTACCTACATGCAGATCCTGCAACAGGGCCTGAAGGTGATGGACCTGACGGCGGTGAGCATGTGCAAGGACAACAATCTGCCCATGATCGTCTTCAACATGAATCAGCCGGGAAACATCCGGCGCGTGGTGCTGGGCGAGAAAGTGGGATCGTTGGTGACGGCGTAAAGCAGCCTGTAGCTGTTAGCCCTCAGCTCTTAGCTGGACTGTTCTTCAGTGAGCGGGTTTGCTCATTTCAGAGAGTTTTGTCCTGACGGGTCGGTTCGGTTCGGAATGCTCTTGTGTCAAGCAGGTCAGCCGACTCAGCATGAACGGAGCTGACAGCTAAAGGCTAATGGCTAAAAGCTGCTCCTCCGTCCGGAGACGTCTAACTGCACGTGGAAACGAGCAAGCCAGCACAAACGATCAAGCCGGCGCCGCTGAAGGCACTGACGGGGTTGCGCTGCTTCGCGGCTGTCAACATCGTGCTCTTCCACTTCTCCAATCCCCAATGGTTCGGTTTTCTCGCGCCGGTCATCAACGCCGGATTTATCTCGGTCAGCTACTTTATTCTGCTTTCCGGATTCGTTCTGGCCTACAACTACTCGGAACGGGCGCGCAGCGGGGAACTGGACCGCAAACGTTTTTGGGAGGCGCGCTTCACGCGCATCTATCCCATCTATTTCCTCAGCCTGCTGCTCAGCTTGGGGCAGTTGAGCGGGGAATACCCGACGCATACCCGGGCCATGTTCTGGGCTGGCGTGGTGCTGACACCACTTCTTCTGCAGGGTTTCGTTCCGGCGATATCGACGTTTCTCAACACTCCGGCGTGGACGATGTCGGCCGAAGCGGCCTACTACATGCTTTTTCCCTTCGTCGCGAGGTGGAAGCGGCCGGTGCGCGTTGCGCCGCTTGTGATGAAGATGGCCGGGGTGTGGGTGCTGGGACTGGTTCCCGGCGCGCTCTACATCGTGTTCAATCCCGATGGCATTGTGCATCCGGATCGATGGAGTTACGGGCCTTGGCTGCAGGCGCTGAAATACACACCTTACACGCACGTTTTCAGTTTTGTTTTCGGCGTGATGCTGGCTGATCTGGACCGGATGATTGCGCGGGCGGCGCGCCTGCGGCTGTGGCTGGGGATCGCAGGGTTTGGCGGAATTTATGGCCTGTTGAGCCTTGGTTCGCTGGTGCCTTACGCGATCATCCATGACGGATTGCTGATGCCGCTGTTTGGCTGCATCGTGCTGGGACTGGCAGGCGAGAATTTCTTGGCTCGCGCGCTGGGCATTCGTCCACTGGTTTTTGTGGGCGAGGCCAGCTACTGCCTCTATCTGCTGCATTTCAGCCTCTGGAATATAATTCACGGTTCACACGTGCTGGATGCACTGGGGCTGGCCCGCTTCGATCCATGGATCAGCTACGTTTTGTTGATTGGGCTTTCTATCTTCGCGCTGTATTTTATTGAAAAGCCTGCGCAGCGAAAGCTGCGCGAATGGATGCACGCGACCACCGTGGTGAGAAGCAGGGAATAGTGGACAGGGTAAAGGAAACAGAGTGCAGAAACAGCGAAACTAGATGAAGGAAACGGATCTCATTCGAGGTCCGGATATGCGTTCGATCTAAACAGGGATTTTTGCCGCCAACAAAAGAAGAAAGCCCAGCCGCGTGGCTGGGCTTTTGCCTGATAAAAGGGCCGTCGCTACTATTCGGGGCTCGACAGGGGATGGTTCCCATGGGGAATGGCGATTACAGCTGTCGGATTCGCGCCCGTGGGGTAGGGCGTGGCCTGAGTCTGCTGGATGGTTCCGTCACTGGGATTGAGCTTGAAGCCGGAGACGGAATTGCCCTCATAGTTCGCGGTGTAGACAAAGCGGCCGAGCGCAGGTTCCACGACCAGCGACACAGGGTCCGTGTCTGTAGTGATCGCTGTGTTACCCGCCGCGCTGACGTCTGCAGTAGGCGCACCAGTGGGCAGCGAGATCGAGTAGGCCGAGACCGTTTCATCCAGGGAGTTGCTCAGGTATATAAAGATCCCGCGGGGATCAATGGCAATCGAAGTCGGCTCGTTGCCGGTTTTGAAAGGGCCATCGACCATGAATTGCAAGGCGCTGGTCGAGAGGACCGTGTACCCGATCAATTCGTTCGAAGCGTAGTCGGTGACGAAGACAAAGCGACTGACCGGATCGGTGGTCAAAGCGGACGGCTTCACGCCGGCCAAATAAGGGCTGCCGGTCACGGGCGTCAGCGCTCCGCCGGAGCTGGTGGCGAATCCAAACAGCCATCCCGGATTGGCGTCGCTGGTGGTGGTACCGCCGGGATTGTAAGCTGATTTGTCGTAGGCGGTGACGTAAACGGCGTTGCCGTTGGCCAGCACCGTGACGCCAGTGGCCAGAAGCGTGTCGGCGGTAAACCCTGGAACTTTGAGCGAAATGGTGGCGGCCGCGGAGCCGATAGCCCCGGAACTCAGGGCGTACTCAGTGAGCGTCGCGGACGTGGTGCCCGAAACCACGTACAAATAGGTGCCGGCTGGATTCACGGCAATCGAAACCGGCGTTACCGGAAGGGTGATGTTGTCTTTCGGTACAAGGACCCCGTCGGTGCTGATGGAGAAGTGAACCACGGAATTATTGCCCTTGTTGGCGACGTAGAGGTTGTAGTAGTCCGAGGTGGTGGCCATCGCGACGGGGCCCGAGCCGCCCGAAGAAACGGGCGAAGCAGCGCTCCGCAGCGCGCCCGAACTTCCGTCGACGGCGTAGGTGTAGATCTGTCCGGCGCTGCCCGAAGAGCTGCCCGCGGAGGAGGCCACGTAAACATAGTCAATCGTGACCAGATTGCAGGCTGTCAAAAAGCTGGCCAGGACGAGGCCAATTGCGGAGACCAGAACGAGCTGGCTCGATTTACTCAACTTCATGCGTTTCCTTCGTCTTGGGCCGCCAGTTGGAGCCCCAAAAAACTCGTTAAAGTTGCCCCGTGTTCATTGTAAAAGCCGAATACGGAGAATTGCCACCGGCTTTCCTGCCGGAATGGAGCCAACAGGTGCGCTCACGGCTGAATGCCGCCGCCCGTGCCGTTGTGCGGAATCGCCGTCACAGCGGTTGGTTGATCGTTGCTCGGAAATGGAGAATCCTGCGAAACCAGCAGTGTTCCGTTGGTGGTGCTCAAGTCAAAACCGGAAACAGTATTGTCAAGAAAGTTGATCGTGTACAGAAAATGCTCTGTTGAAGGGTCAATTCCGATGGCCACGGGCTGCAGGCCTGTGGCATATGTGCCGATGGAACGGAGCGCGCCGTTGGAGGCGATGGAATACGCGGTCACGTTGCTGTCCTGTGAGTTCGTCACATAGGCGTAGGGGTAGGCCGTATCGACGACGACGGCGGAGGGTTGATTGCCGGCGGCGAAGGGGCTGCCGGCGATCGGCGTCAAGCCCCCAGACGTCAGGTTGTAGCCCAGGACGTGAGCGCTAGAGAAGTCGGTGACAAACAAGTGCGTACCGGAAGCATCGCTGGCAACGGCAGAAGGTTTGACGCCGGCCGCAAAAGGCGAACCGGGTAGCGCAGTAAGGGTGCCGCTGGAACCGACCGAAAATCCGAAGACATATCCGGCATTTGGCGTGACCGAAGAGTCGTAAGCGGTGACAAAGACATCGGCGCCCGAAGCAAGAACGTTGACCGCCGTCGGCACGATAATGTGCGACGCGTTTGCTCCGGACAGAACCAAAGGCCAGTACTGGCCGTTGACCGCGGCATTCGTGACAGGCGTTCCGATCGTAACCGGCGTGGTGCCGCTGGCGGCCGAAAGGGGAAAGACCCCGATGGAGCCGGAGCAGGGCTCGGCATCGGAGCAGAGTGGAAGCGGCTGGTAGAGGTCGACGACAAACAGATTCGACTTAGTCGCGGCCAAAGCCAGCGGAAAGATCCCCGGGGTGTTGACTGTGTTGTAGGGATAGAGCTTGCCGTCGGTGCCGATTCCGAATTGCTCGATCGAGTTGTCGTCCTGATTGACAACGAAGAGACTGCCGTAGTCGACCGAGACGGCCTCCGCCACCGGATCGCGTCCCTGCGAGGGGAAGGGCGAGCTCGGAATCTGGCGCATGCGGCCCGATTCGGAGTTGATTTCGTAGACGTTGATCTCGCCGTAGTTGTTGGTGCCTTCCGCTTTGGTGCAAGCCACGTACACAAAATCGATGGTGAGGGTTTGCGTAAGCTGCGAGCACGCAGTCACAAGTGAAGCTACGAGCAAACTGCACGCGCCCACCAGCAAAAGAGCAAAACGAGACCGAAGAAAGCCAGGGTTTCGAGCCTTCATGGCCGCCGAGCCCTGGAGCGCGCCGCAATTGGATTCTTGTGTCCCAGCATTTTGCCCGCTCTGGTTTAGCGATCGTTGGCTCGATTGATTGAACTTCATGCGCATCTTTCTTGAAATGTCGCCCGCACGCAGGCCACTTAAAAATCGGTCCAAGATTCGAATTCCGGCGGAGGCTGCAAGCAGCGGAACCGGCATTCAGCCAAGGTCTGCGAGCAGACCTTCCATTCGCTCAGGCTTCTGAAAACTCGGAGCCTGACATGAGAACCGCTCCGCCGAGCCGTCATTCTTCCTAACTGGCGGGTGCGGCGCCGCACTAACTGGTGCGCCCATCGACCAGGCACCACGACGCCGGCCCCTGGAGCTTGTAGTCGCTGGTGGTGCGGAGATCGGTGAGGTCGCCGGTCTCGGGATTCACCACTCGCCCCGTAACCGTCGAGTCGTACTCATCAGCCGTGTAGATGAACTGGTCGGAAGGATCTTCGACAATGCACTGCGGGCCCGATCCGGAGCCGATTCCGAACGGCTCATCAGCGATGAAGCTTAACTGATAAGCGGGCGCGGTCGTGACAAAGTATCCGGTGATTCCGCTTTCCTGAAGAGGCCCTTGGACGTTGTTTCCCTGGTTGGCCACATAGAGGAATTTGCCCTTGCTCTCAATGATGATGTAGATGGGGTTCGAAAGCGACGGGTCATCGGGAATCGCGCCGCCGGGCTCCGCCTGCAGCGCACCGCCGGTACCGACGGTAAAGGGAAGAAGCTGACTGGCCGACGTGGTTGGCACGCCATTAAACGAAACGGTGATGGGCTCGTTATCCAGGACATAAATCACAGCCCCGGCGCTGACCATCGCTGTAGCCGCTTTCACCCCCAGGGGCTGGGAACTGTTTTGGCTCAGCGTCAACTGCCCGGTGGTACCGGAATAGTTGTACGGAAAAGAAAGGGTACCGCCGACGTACGGATAGGAGGTCGGGTTTGGGGCGCCGGTAAGAGTGAGGAGGCTTCCGCCAGATATCAGGAAATCGACGGGATTCGCGGGCACCGGGAAATAGGTGATGGGCTGACTGCTCGAAACCGCCGTCACTTGGGCATTCACAACCAGCGAAAGCCGACCGGTGTTCTGGTCGATCTTGAAGACGGTAATATCGCCGCAAGTGGTCACTGAAGTTCCAAGGGCGAGAGCGCAGTTGTCGGCGCTGGATGGGGCCGCGTTGTCAGGCGCGTCGTGGTCCAGAACAAATAGGTAATTTCCTGAGGGGTCGGCAATCAAGCGGAAGGGATTGACGCCCGATGAATAGAAGGTTTCCTGGGGCGTCAGGGTGCCGTTGCCGCCCACAATAAACTGAGTGATATTGGAATTCAGACAGGCATTGGCGCCCGTGCCATAGCAATTGGCGCTGCCCGATGCGGTGACTCCGCGGTTGAGGACGTAAAGAAACCGGCTGCCGAGGGTCAGGACGGCGCGAACCGGGTTGGCGCCTCCGGATGCAACAGGCAGAGTGTTGATGGGGGTCAAACGGCCCGTGTTGTGATCGATTTTGAATCCGGAGATGATTCCATTACTGCCACTGGAGACGGTGACCGTTCCCGTCACAAACAAATAGCCAACCGTATAACTCTCAACGCAAGACGTTACGCCAAGTACGACGGCCGCCGAAAGTGCGCCCATCGCAAGCGCCTTGCCGAATTTCATGAACTTCATGCTATTCCTTCATCCTGGTCAGGGTGGCCCCGCCAGGTTTTATCGTTCCCGAGCAAAGCTGGGTTGGGATGGAGTCCCTGATGAATTGTAAAAGGCGAGGGCCGGTTGTGCCTAGTTTACCCAACGGACTGGTAAATACTTCACCCATCGCACTGGTAAATCCCCTCGATCAGCGTCATCGCGGCGACGCGTGCGCAGTTCTGCTCCGGTGTGCCAGGAATTGGGTTTTCGGGCAACGATCGGCATTTGGACGCGCCGAGAGGCGAAAAGTCAACGGGGAAGTCCGAAAGCGGCGGTGCGGTTCAGTGCGCCAGCCGAACGCCCGTGGCAAAAACGCGGATCATGACGATGGCGGTGACGCCAACCACTGCGTCCTGCCACGTGAAGGCTGCAAGTTCGCGCTGTGGCCGCGGCCGGGCGAAGCCCAACGCCGCTCCAATCATTGTTGGTAACCAGAATCCCGCGCCCGACATTGTGGAGAGAATCAGGGACCGAGGGAGCGGCCAGTAGAGAAACACGATGAGCAAGGTTCCAGCGACCGCTGGCGCAACTGCCGCCGAGATCACAGTGCCGGCCGGGCCGAATTGTGGAGGCACCCAGCCTGCAAGCTCATGGCCCATCAAGAACGTGAACGCAATGAGAGCGAGCCAACCAACGACTGAAACGATGGCGGAGATCCATCTCGGCGCGGCAAGAAACTCGAATGTCGTGTGGAAGTCTCCGCCAAAGGTCGACCCCGCCATGGGAGCGAGAAAACAGACGATGCCCACGAAGGCCAGCATGAGAAACAAAAGCCCCGACGGCCTGAGACGGAAGCGCGAAGTGTAGATGAGCAGGCAGACGACGCCGGCCGTGAGTGAGAAGATCGGCGCTGCAGCGGCGATCGTCGCAAGCTCAGATGGTGTCGCCGAAGCCTGGTCGGGGTTCACCCACATCTGGTAAATGGTTGAGTTGAAACCAAGCAGGTAAGCGGTCAGGGCGTGGAACGCTTCGTGCGGAGTCGTGTTGAAAGCGTAAGCCACGACGAACAGCAGAGTAGGTCGAGCGGCGGTCGTCAGAGCGCGCGCAATGCCGGCGCGGCGAGCGTTTACGAAGTCAGGCACGGCGATCAAAATAATGGATCGGACAAGCCGTTGTCACGGCATATTTGCGCTGCCGGCACGGTCCGATGGCTGTCAACGTCGCAGGCCAATCAACAGCAGCACAAATGCTGTGGCAAGTGCGACCACGCGCGCACGATGCATCGTGTCCCAGCGCGCGTGCTCGCGATCCGCCTGATCGCGAGAAAGTCCTGTGTCCTGGCGGGCAAGGCGGTTGTTAATTGGAACCAGGAAGGTCAGCGTGAGAACGATGACAGCGGCCCAGATCGCAATCGCGACGCCCAGGAGCCTCGCCCCGGGTTGGTTATGCAGCAGCGCCGCGTCTGCAATGAGAATCGCCATATTAGCGGCGTACCAGAAGGGCATGGCCCCGCCCAGTTTCTGGGCAAAAAGGCGAATGGCGTCCGCGCGGGCTTGTTCTCCAAGTTTCCGCGATATCGGGTTGATAAAGACCCACACGGAGAACTCCACGCCGATCATGAGGCCTATAGAGAGGACGCCAGCGATACTAAGGAACGAAATCATTGTCTTCTCCTCCTGGGAATCAGACGCGGCTTCGGCATATACTGATTCAAGAGTATGTACTGACAAAGTTGTCAGTACATCCTTGAGGGTCGCCGGGAGGGCCCAACCGATGCCGGTTTCGAAAAAGGAGATCTCCGAGTGCCCCATCGACGCCATGCTGTCGGTCATTGATGGACGCTGGAAAGGAACTATCCTTTGGCGGCTGACCGGCGGCCCGATGCGGACGAGCAAGCTGCGGCGAAGCATCCCGGGAATTAGCGAGCGCATGCTCATCCGGCATCTTCAGGAGTTGGTGCGGGACGGCATTCTGGTGCGCCGGCAGGCGAGAACCGTCCCGCCATGCGTTTGGTATTCGATCTCCGACTACGGGTTGACCCTGGCACCGGTGCTCGAATCGATTTGTATGTGGGGCAGAAAGCACATCAGGCGGAAGCACAGCGGGCGGTTGCCTTAAGGCATCGCCGCGCATGTTGAAAAATCGGCAGATCAGCTTCTTTACATGTCCTCCATTGCCCTGCCACACTGGAGCGTGGACACCCAGACAATTGTCATCCTCGATTTTGGGTCGCAGTACACGCAACTCATCGCGCGGCGCATCCGCGAGCAAAATGTGTTTTCAGTGGTGTTGCCGTGCACGGCGCCTCTCGCCGAGATTCGCGCGCTCAAGCCGATTGGGTTGATTCTCTCCGGCGGCCCGTCGTCGGTATACGACGACGACGCTCCCGCCGCTGACCCGGATGTTCTTCAACTCGGCGTGCCGGTACTCGGCGTTTGCTACGGGCTCCATTTCATCGTGCATCACCTGGGCGGAAAAGTGCTCTCCGCGCCCAAGCGCGAGTACGGCCATGCTGAGGTCACGTTAGAAGATCTGTCTACGCCACTCTTCGCGGGACTGCCGCCGTCAATACATGTTTGGATGAGCCACGGCGACGAGGCAGCCGAACTGCCCGCGGGCTTTCGCCGCATCGCCGTCACCGAAAATGCGCTCGCCGGAATCGCCAACGAAGGCCGCGGCATCTGGGCCGTGCAATTCCATCCCGAAGTGCACCACACGCCGCTCGGGCCGCAGCTCATTCGCAACTTCCTCACCATCTGCGGAGCGCGCGGCGATTGGACGGCAGCGCATTTCATCGAGAGCACAGTAACTTCGATCCGCGAGAAGGTCGGCGAGGGCCACGTAATTTGCGGCCTCTCAGGCGGCGTGGATTCTTCGGTTGCCGCGGTGCTTGTGCACAAGGCGATCGGCGACCAGCTGACCTGCATCTTCGTAAACAACGGCGTTTTGCGCAGGAACGAATTCACCAGCGTTCAGGAAAATCTGCGCGGCAAGCTGGGACTAAAGATTGTTGGCGTGAACGCCAGCGCGCGTTTTTTGGAGAAGCTGGCCGGCGTTACCGATCCGGAAGTGAAACGCAAGCGCATCGGTGCCGAGTTCATCGCCGTCTTTGAGGACGAAGCGAATCGCATCGCGCAGGCCACCGGCGGTGTCGACTGGCTGGTGCAGGGGACGCTCTACCCCGATGTGATTGAGTCGTCAAGCGTGAAGGGGCCGAGCCAGACCATCAAGAGCCACCACAACGTCGGCGGCCTGCCTGAGCGGATGAAACTCAAATTGATTGAGCCGCTGCGCGACTTGTTCAAGGATGAGGTCCGGCGCATCGGGCGCGACCTCGGCATGCCCGAAGAAATTCTGAGCCGTCAGCCATTTCCGGGGCCGGGGCTCGCGGTGCGCATCCTCGGTGAGGTCACTCCGGAGCGCGTGGCGCTGCTGCAGGAAGCCGACGAGATCGTCGTCGCCGAGATCAAGGCCGCCGGGCTCTACACCAAAATCTGGCAGAGCTTTGCCGTGCTGCTGCCGGTGATGAGCGTGGGCGTGATGGGCGACCAGCGCACCTACGCGTACACATGCGCCATCCGCGCGGTACATTCTGAAGACGGCATGACTGCCGACTGGACGCCCTTGCCCTACGAACTGCTGAAGCGCATGTCGAATCGGATCGTCAACGAGGTCCGCGGCATCAACCGCGTGGTGTACGACGTGACGTCGAAGCCGCCCGGCACGATCGAGTGGGAATGATTTGCCATCAAGGCCGACGTGGCCTTCGGTCGCCGTTCGTGCACGAACAAATGAATCAAAAGAAACCCGAGAGGCACGCCAGAAAGTCGGAGCGCCCCTACCGCTCGTTCTGCGCGGCCTTCGCAAAATGGAAGATGACGTTGACCTGATGTGTGTCCGGGTCAGGCTTTTCATGAAATGTGACGACCACGGTCTGCATCCATTTCGCTAGGTTCTTGTCTTTCTTTTGCGCCTGGGCCGCGAAACCTGAAACGTAACTTTCGTCGAAGGTCGCGCCGGGCGCGAGCTTCCAGGCGCTTTTGAGCTTCAGGGCCATTGCATCGGGCGCGCCATCGAATTGAACGGTTCCCATCCGATAGACCTGTCCCGGATCGATCTCAATCGTGTAATTCACAATGTGCGTGGCCTCGTTGAATGAGGCGTGCGAGACAACCGAGCAATCGAGATAACCGCGGGCATGATACGCGTCGTTGACTGCGAGGACGAACTGATCGAGCGGACGGCCGGAACCGGCCTGATACTTCGCGAGGAACTTCTGGACCTCCGCGCGCGAAACCAGCGCGTCTGACGGGTAATTAATGGTGCCGAGCTTGTAGACGCCGCCTTCCGTGACTGTGACCGAAAACGGGATTTCAATAGCCGCATCCGACACGACGGGAGGATCGATCTCGCTTACCTCGACCTTGACGGCTGCGTAACCCTGGTCCTGGTAGAGATCCTCAAACGAGCGCTCAAGTCCGATAGCTGTGTTCTCAGTATCGAACTCGTTTCCGGTCTGCCCCTCGACGAGAGTGTTGACCTTGGCCTGCATCGCGGTCGAAACGCCGGCAAGTTCGATCGCGCCAATGCGCACCGGCGGCGCTGTGATCGAAAAGTTCATCGCCGTAATCTTCTTCGGGCCGAGGCCGCTGGTGAGACTCGCTTTTACCGTCGCCTTCGCGCCTTTCTCAGCCAGCATTTCTTCAAACATCTGGCAGATGCCATCGTCTGTAGACCCGCTCGCTGGCAAAAGTCCGTGATAGAGCGGGAAGCGCGCACGGATTTTGTCATCAAGATCTTTACCGGGCTTGAGCGGCAGATTGTCGAGATGCATGGGGTAGAGCTGGCTGGCTGGAGTCAGCGTAAAAAGCAATCCCTTGCTGTCATTGCCGAATCTGACCATCGCAAAAAAGCCCGTGTCATTGAGCTGCTTTGCGCGCGCTTTGATTTCAATCGCCGTCAGGTGCCCGCCAGGCTTGATGCCGGCAGCCGCCAGCAGCTCGTCCTGCGAATATTGTGTCGCGCCCTGAAAACGAATCACCCGGAGTGGAGTCTTCTTTTGCGCAAGCAACTGAATCGAGCAGAGAAGAAGAAGAAGGACGGAAAGCAGTCGAGCTGTTTTGTTCATGCTGCGCCAAGATTAACAAAGGGCGGCAGCAACGGCGCAGCGGTGTCAATCGCCAGGGGTCTGCGGGCGGAGTGCGACATCGGATGAGGGTATCCGCCGCCTGCCTTTTCGCCGAGGAATTTTCTCTTGAAACGGGCCTGCGGTCACCTTGTCTGCTGCCGCTGATTCGTCTGCTAGAGTGAGGGTGTCAAGAGGCCTAGGACAGTCTGCATGAGCTCGGCACCGACAGAACTTGCCCCGTTCCGCATCGATCCCGTGTTTACAGCGCGGGTGTGGGGATTCCGCGATCTGCGCCCCTGGTATGACCGCGTGGCCGAAGGCGGGCCGATCGGTGAAGTCTGGCTCACGGGCGACGAGTGCACCGTTGCTACCGGCCCGAACGCCGGCAAAAAGCTTGGGGTGCTCTTCAAAGAACAAAAGGCCGCGCTGCTCGGCGCTGATGCTCCAGCCGCCGGTTCTCCATTATTGATCAAGACGATTTTCGCGCGCGAAAAACTGAGCGTGCAGGTGCATCCCGATGACGCCATGGCGCGCGAGTACGGCGAACCGCACGGCAAAACGGAGTGTTGGTACACGCTCCAGGCCGAGCCGGGCGCTGAAGTCGCCGTCGGGGTCAAGCCCGGCACGACTCTCGGCGAAATCGAGGAGGGCATTCGCGCAGGCACGCTCGAAAACCGATTGAACATGCTGCCCGTCGCTGCAGGAGACATGATTTATGTCGACGCGGGAACGGTGCACGCCATCTGGCCCGGGTCGATTCTGCTTGAAACGCAGCAATACTCCGACGTGACCTACAGAATGTACGACTACGGCCGTCCGCGCCAGCTCCACATTGAAAAGTCGCTCGAAGCGATCAAACTCGCGACGCGCGCCGGAAAAGTGGCGCCAATCGAGCTCGCCGATCGCACCGTCCTCATCGATGTTCCGTACTTTCGCATGGATCGAATTCCGGTGAGCGGCAAGATCACGAGCGAGAAACTGCGCGGCGAAGACGGCAAGCGCGGACTCGCGTATCTGTTCGCGTCCAGCGGCGTGGCGCGGCTAGCTGGCGCGAAATTCGACCCAATCGAACTGCCCGCACGCGGAATCGTCGCCGTGCCCGCGGAGAGCCCGGGATTTGTGCTGGAACACGCGAGCGCCAGCAGCAAGCCGCTCGAACTCATCCGCATCACGCCAAACTGGCCGGCAACGACGGCATAACTTCGAGATCGGCGTCGGACAATACAGGGCAACAACCTCCGCTAAGGGCACCGCCTTCCCGAACTTTTGCACAATCTTCAGCTTTGCAACCGCACCCGTGGTGCAGAATCTAAGGTGATATGAGCTTTCGAACCGCAATCCCCTCTGACCTTCGTGGCGCCTTTGACGCGGCAGCCGCCGACTGGCAAGCCAACAACAAAGTTGACCGCTTCTGGAAAAAGGACCCCTCGCTGTGGACTCAGGACGGCGAGGAAAAGTGGATGGGCTGGATCGACATTGTGGAGCGGCAGCAAAAAGACCTCGCGACCTTCGCGGAGTTGGGCGGAGATATTGAAAGCTCCGACTTCCGGTCCGTGCTTTTGCTGGGCATGGGGGGCTCAAGTCTTTGTCCCGAGGTGCTTGCCAAGACGTTTGGTCCGCGGCCAGGATTTCCTGCGCTGCACATCGTGGATTCCACCGACCCCGCCGAGGTAAAGGCTGCTTGCGACTCGGTTGACCTGGCCGAAACGCTGGTCATCGTCTCCAGCAAGTCCGGCTCGACGCTTGAGCCGAACATTCTCAAGCAATATTTCTTTGACCAGATGCGGCGCGCCGTCGGCCCCGACGATGTGGGCGGTCACTTCATGGCCATCACCGATCCCGGCTCAAAAATGGAGCAGGTGGCCAAGGCCGACAGTTTCCGAGGCATCTACTATGGCGATCCAGAGATCGGCGGCCGCTATTCGGCGTTGTCGAATTTTGGCGTGGTTGCGGCGACGGTCACCGGCCTGAACGTTGAGACGCTACTGAATGACGCAGCTAAGGCCGTCGCCTCTGCCAAGCTGCCGGTTGCGGAGAACCCCGGCGTGCAGCTCGGCCTGTTGCTGGGAACGGCGGCCAATGCCGGCCGCGACAAAATCACCTTCTTTACTTCGCCGGAGATTGCCGACCTGGGCGCGTGGCTCGAGCAGCTGATCGCCGAGTCGACAGGCAAGCAAGGGAAGGGAATTACGCCGGTGGACCGCGAAGCGATTGGCGCGCCGGATGTGTACGGCAAAGACCGCGTGTTCGCCTATGTTCGGCTGAAGGACACAGCCGACGCAGGCCAGGATGCCAAGGTGGCTGCGCTCGAAGCTGCCGGCCATCCGGTGGTGTATTTTGAAATCGCTGATCGATACGAGATCTTCGGTCAGTTTTTCACCTGGGAGATTGCGACTGCCGTGGCGGGCTCGGTGATCGGCATCAATCCCTTCAACCAGCCGGACGTGGAAGCAGCAAAGATAGAAACGCGCACGCTCACCAGCGAATACGAAAAAACCGGCAAACTACCCCAGCGCACGCCGTTCCTCGCGGGCAAGGACGACGCGGGAACTCCGTTTGCGCTTTATGCAACCGATTCCTACGCCACCAAGCTGAAGAGTGCCGCACCGAGCCAGACCCTGGCTGGAATTTTGCGCGCGCACCTTGACCAACTGGCCGCGGGTGACTACTTTGCGACCCTCGCGTTCCTGCCTATGTTTGAGGAGCACGAGGCGGCCATCCAGAGCTTCCGCCACAAGGTGCGCGACCAAAAGCGTGTGGCCACCTGCCTCGGCTTCGGCCCGCGCTTTCTGCACTCCACCGGGCAGGACTACAAGGGCGGCCCGAACACCGGAGTCTTTCTGCAAATCACCGCGGACCATGCCGACGACATGGATATTCCTGGCCAGAAGTACAGCTTTGGCGTGGTCATTGATGCGCAGGCAGCGGGCGACTTGGCTGTATTGGAATCGCGCGGCCGCAGGGCGTTGCGGGTGCATCTTGGGACCGACCTGGCTGCGGGGCTAAAGGCTTTGGGTGCAGCAATAAGCGCCGCGTTAGCTTAGGAAACTTTTTCGCGGAAGCTGTGTTTAACCCATTACCAGGCTCAGGCGAGTCTCGTCTAATCGTTTGAGTCGTTTGCCCGAGTTGATAGAACCGCTTGTCCGGCGTGAGTTTTTGCCGCCGGCCATAACGCGGAGAATACAGGAGAATCTGAAATGAATCGTTCGCTCATGAATCGCATCGCGACGGGGAAATTGTCCAAACAGCTCATAGGCACAATGGGATTGGCCATGCTGTGCGCCGTCGTCGCGTTTTCGCAGGACCCGGGCGCGGCGCCGCAGCCGCAAAACCAGTCGGCGGCGGCACAACCTGGGCCACGCACGGATGGACAGATTGAGATGGACGTGGTGCACGCTTTGGACGCTTCCGCGGCGCTCAAAAACGATTTGATTACCGCGGCGACGATTCAAGGCGAGGTCACGCTTTCAGGAACCGTATCGACCGATGCGTCAAAGCAGCTGGCCGAGTCCATCGCCGCGCATGTTGACGGTGTAACCAAGGTCCACAACAACCTGCAGATCGGCAACCCGGGTCCGGATGCACAGGCCCCGCAGCCGGCTCCCAACGCTGACGAGATGCCCGATCCGGACCAGTCGCCGGCGCAGCAGCAAATGGCGAACCTGCCGCCTCCCGGTCCCGCTCCCGACGCGAATCCGCAGGGTCCTGATCCGGCTGCCGTGAATAATCCGCAGCCGCCTCCTTATCCGCAGCAGGGCGGCTATCCGCCGCCTCCGCCTGCGCGGCCCCAATACCAGAATCCGCAGAACTCGCAATACCCCCAGTATCCTCAGGCGCCCCAGTACCAGCCCGCGCGCGGTCCTGTCACCATTCCGCAGGGAATGTTGTTGCAGGTGCGCACCAGCGAGCCGGTCGATAGCAAGAGAGCCAGGGATGGCCAGCCGATTCAATTCACCGTGATTCAGGACGTCACCGTCGGTGGCGTTCTGGCGATCCCGCGCGGTGCAACTGTTCACGGCGTGGTGACGGAAGCGAAGAGTTCCGGCAGGCTTGCAGGAAGCTCAGTTCTGGCGCTCACGCTCACGTCGCTCGATCTCGGCGGACAAAGCTACCCGCTCTCGACCAACGAATTCAGAGTGAAGGGGCCGAATAAGGCCGGCGAAACGGCAGGCAACGCGGTGGGCGGAGCCATTGTCGGCGCCATCATCGGCTGCGCAATCGGCCGCGGACCTGGATGCGCCATCGGCGCCGGAGCCGGCGCGGCCGGAGGCACGGCAGCTTCGGCAGCTTCGGGTGGACCGCGAGTCTGGATTCCCGCTGAGGCTCTGGTCACGTTCCATATCAACGCGCCGCTCACGGTAAATCCAGTGAGCCCGCAGGAAGCAGCGCGTCTTGCCGAAGGACTGTATCCGGGCGGACCCAGCCTCTACCGCCGCAGTCCTTATGGCTATTACGCTCCGCATTATGGCTACTACTCGGGCTACGCATATCCCTATCCGCCGGTCTACTACCGGCCCTACTACCTCGTCGGCGGAGTGTACTACTGGCGTTGAAAACAGGGGCCGAGGGACTAAGCGCACGAGGGACTGGCGGAACGAAAACGGGCATCCTGCTTTCGCGGGATGCCCGTTCTGCATCCAGATGCTTTTCGCGCTTCAATGCGGCAATCCGCGGCGCTCAGGCCGCTGCAGGCCGTCGTCTATAATGGCAGAGTCGCTTTCAGCGAGAATCGCGCTTCCGCAGGCGCGCCGCGCATTGCAGCAATTCATGCTGCCGCCCGCCGGCCAGCCTTGCCGCGCTCAGAGGGTTGAAGTCCATCCATGATTCGTTTCCTGCAAACAGACAATCGCATGGTCAAGGCGCTGATCGTGGTCATCATCGGCGCGGCGTCCGTCACCATGGTGCTGTACCTTATTCCGGGCCTCGGCGGCATGGGCTCTTCATCGCCCGACACATACGCGGTTGTTTATCCGCACTGGTATAGCCGCTATCTTTCCTCGGGAGACAGCATCAGCAACGCGCGCGTCGAGCAGATCACCGAGAACCAGCTTCAGCAGCGCGATCCGCAATACGCCGGCAATCCCATGATCGTGCAGATGTTTGAGCAGCAGGTCGGCCAGCAGCTGGTGCAGGAGCAGGTGCTGCTTGAAGAAGCGCACAGGCTGGGTATCAACGCCACAGATAATGACGTGCGCCAGTATCTGCGCACCGGGCCCACGGGCGAAGTGCTCTACCCGGAAGGCAAGTTCATTGGCGAAGATGCCTATAAGCAATTGATTGACGACCGGCTGCACGTATCCGTAACGGAGTTCGAGCAGGAAATCAAAGACGAGATCACGATCCGTCGCCTGCAGGCTTTTATCACCGCTGGAATCACAATCAGCGACAAGGAAGTTCGCGACGCCTACCTGAAGCAGAACATCAAGATCAAGTTCGATTACGCGGTGATCTCCGCGGACGATTTGCGCAAGACGATTAACCCTTCTGACAGCGACCTCGAAGCGTTCTTCAAGAGCAATGCGGCCCGCTACGCCCAGGCGGTGCCCGAAGAGCGTAAGATCACCTACTTCGCATTCACTGAGAGCCAGATTCCGGGAGGGGTGCAGCCGCCCAGCCAGCAGGCGGTGCAGCAGTATTACAACGAGCACGCCGCCGACTATTCCGTGCCTGACCAATCCAAGGCGCGCCACATCCTCATCAGCGTGCCGCCGAACGCCGACGCCAAAACCGATGCCGCGGCCAAGGCTAAGGCGGAGACGGTTCTCAAGCTGCTCCAGGCAGGCGGCGACTGGACCAAGCTGGCCAAGCAATACTCTGACGATCCCGGAAGCAAGGACACCGGCGGTGAGCTGGGATTTGCCCAGCGGGGCAAGATGGTTCCGGCGTTCGACAACGCGATCTTCACCCAGAAGATCGGCGAGATCGACATCGTGAAGACCAACTTCGGTTACCACATCGTCCAGGTCGAAGAGCGGCAAGCTGCGCATACCCAGCCGCTAAGCGAAGTGCAGGCGGCCATTGTTGCCACGCTGACGCGCCAGGCAGATGCGGATGCCGAGAACAACTACGCGCAGCAGTTAACCAGCGAGGCCAACAGGGACGGATTGGAGAAGACCGCGGCGGCGCACCACCTCGACGTGGTGACCACCGATCCCGTGGCCGGCGACGGCGTGATTGCGGCATTGCCCGACAGCGCGCAGATCCTTGCCAAGGCCTTCCATGCCAAACAAGGCGATCCGCCGCAATCGGCGCCCACCGGCGAAGGCTTTGCGATCTTCCAGGTGACGGGAATCGTTCCGGCGCACGCGCCCGCCTTTGCCGATTGGAAGAGTCACGTGCTCGACGATTTCCGCCAGGAACAGCTTCCGGCGCTACTGAGCCAGAAGACAAAGCAACTCGCCGATCAGGCGCAGGCCACTAAGGATCTCGCCAAGGCCGCCAAAGCCGTAGGCGCAACCGTCAAGACCAGCGACCTTGTGGGCGAAAGCGGACAGGTGCCCGATTTTGGTCAGGTGGGCCAGGTGGCGCCGCAGCTCTTTGACATGAATGTGGGTGCGATCAGCGGCCCCATCAACGCGGGCCGCACCGGCGTTGTAGTGAAGATCGACGATAAGCAGGAGCCGACCCCCGACGAGATCCAAAAGAACCTCGACCACGCGCGTGATGAGCTTCTCGACCAAAAGCGCAATGAAGCCTTCAGCGTCTTCGTGAGCAACACATGGAACGACTACAAGAAACGCAAGCTTGTCGTCATCAACGCCAAGCCGAAGGGGCCGCAGATTCCGGGCCAGCCGGGCATGTAGACATCGGACGAATTCACCTACGCAATAAGCCCGCAACCATCCAGGTCGCGGGCTTTCTGCGGAAGTAACTACAACCTCGTCGGCTTCTCCGTCGTCCACAGCAAAGCATCGCGGTAGACTGCCGCAAGTAGTGGATCGGCCTTCCAGTCTTCGAAGAACTTTACCAATTGGCTGTTCTCAAAAAGATGCTCGAGAACGGCATTCAGCACTGCATCGCGAACTCCTGCGTCGCCGCGCTTGTAGAGCTCAGCCAGACGTTGCTTGATCTCGGCGAGTTTGGCCCGCGAAACTGTCGCATCATTCCAGAAGCTCACAATCCAAAAAACCAATTCATGGCCAGCGATATAACGCGAGCTCATCCACTCGCCGTCTGGATTCTCTTCAATGCACTTTTCAAGATAGGGAATGACAAACCGGTAGTAGTCTTCGAAATCCAGTGGAGGCTTGATATGCTTGGCGCGTTCAGAGTCAGAGATCTTGGTAAATATGCAACCTTGCACTTGCTTGTCGTGCGAATGCATCCAATTAAGAACTTCCTCGCGAGAAATCTCTCGTGCTTGAGTAGGGTCTTCACCCCCGAATGCCGATCGAATAGCCTCGATTGTTATTTGCGTCGACGATTTATCTGGCATAACACGCCTCATTTTGCTAGAGCGCCGACCGAGCCGTCAGCGCAATCCCGCCGTCGCAAACGGCAAACCCGTCGCCGGCCAGAGGTCCGGTTGCGCGTCAAGATTTGGCTTGACCGATGCGGCCGCGAACGGCGCCGGCGCCACTGTCACATTCCATCCGTCCACCACAATCAGGGCGGTCTCGCCCTTGAATTCGCTTGCTGCAGCCTCCATCTCGATCGTCTTCGTTTCACCGGGAACAAGCGAGACATAATTATCGCTGTAGAAGACGGGCAGCACGCGCTCGCCGGACCTTCTGCGCAGTTGCACATGCGCCATGAGCGCAATGCTTTTCGTCGGATTGTGCAGGATGACGCGCAGCCTTCGCTGGCCGGCCAGGTTTTCCTTCGGCGTTTCCACCGTCGCAGTCAGCTTGACCATGGGCATCTGGCTGAGAGCTGTCAGATTGTCGGGATCGTCCGGCTGGGCGCGCCAATAGAAATTGGTCGAGAGCAATTGGCCTGAGGCGCCGCGCAAGTCCAGCTTGATAAAGTGAACAGCCGAAACGGCAGCGGGCAAATCAATCGTTCCAAGATCGGTGGCAACGTCGGGAGCAGCATCGAATTCGGTTTCGTGTTCAGAAGCGAGCGAACCATCGAGGTTATAAACGCCAACGTGCGCGCGCAGCTTTGCCTCGGCCACTGGCATATTGTTGATCACCTGCACGTGGCCCGTGGCTTCGTTGTACTGGATATGCTCGAGTTCCGATGCGCGCATCACGGCGAAGTAGGAAGACATCGGCTCCAGATCGTAGTGGTAGATCTGCCACACGAAGCTCGGCTGTGCAGGGTTACTCATCCAGGTAATGACGGCCGTCGTGGGATGGAAGAGCAGCGCGTTGCGGCCCTCGTACATGGCGCGGAAAGCTTCATAGTTGGCCAGCTGCGCTTTGCGCACAAAATCGGCGAGGTTCAGGAACTTTCCGTAGCGCCCGGCGAGAATGAGCGGGTACAGGTCGCCGTGCTGGTTGCCCTTGGCCAAATCGTGCGCGGCCCAGTCGTCGTTGATCGTCTCCCAATCTTTCTGGGGCATCATGCCGCGGATCGATTCGAGTGTCGGGATCGAGGCGCTGCCGGTTTCGGTTTTGAAAAAGTCGTCGGTTACGGTATAGAACTCGCGCGGCGCGCGCCAATAGTACGGACCGTGAGAACGCACGCCCGGCCCATCAGTCGAATTCGGCCAATAGATTCGCGTGGGATCGACCTCGGCGAGCAGCGCGCGCAGCGCCGCGTCAATCTCCGGCGGAGGATCGCCCTCGTTGCGCGCGCACCACAGAAGTATGGACGGATGGTTGCGGTAACGCAGAACTTTATCTTTCACGTTGGCCACGTACGTCGGAACATCGTTCGGATCCGGTCCGTCGAGCGGGTTCGGCTGGAAAAACTCGTCCCACACCAGCAGCCCGTACTTGTCGCACAGCTCGTAGAAATCCTCGCCCGTGCTCTGGCCCACCCAGTTGCGAATCAGATTCAGATTCGCCAGCTTGTGCAGGCGAATCTCCGTGTCGAGCCGTTCGCGCGGTATCCGCTTCAGGGCCTCGTCGAGCCCCCAATCGCCGCCGCGAATAAAGATGAGCGCGCCGTTGACGGAAATCGTCAGCGTGTCAGTTCCCGGAACCGAGTAGCTGATCTTCCTCACGCCGAATTCCACATCCTGCTCGTCGGAAATGGTAGGCCCCGTCCGGAATTCAAGATGCAGTTTGTACATCGGCTGCGCGCCATAGCCGTTCGGCCACCAAAGCCGCGGATGCTCCATATGCAGCGCCGGAGTGTCCTTCGCGTCGAACGTAATCTGCTGCGAACTGTTCGGCGCGAGCGTGACTTGCCGCTCGAAAGCAATGCTGCCGATCGTGCCGCGGATTTCACCCGCGACCGGCTGATCGCGCACGTTGTAGAGCGTTGTTGCAACCGTTACGTCGGATGAGTCGGTCTTCGGCAGCGGCAGATCCGTACTAACAAACGGATCTCTCAACTGCACGGGGCCGGTGGCGGAGAGAAATACTTTTTGACAAATTCCGGTGTCGCGATCGCGCACCGCATCCAGCCAGTCCCAGCCGATGGTTGACAAAAACGTGGGGCCATCGAGCGCCGTCACGCCGCCGTTCGGGCCGACTCCATTGCGCAGCGTGTGCTCATGCGGAACGCCGGGATTCGGCTCCGGGGTCACGAGCACGGCAACCACGGCATTCTCGCCCGGTTTCACTTGCGCGGTAACATCGAAATTCCCACGAACAAAAGCGCCACGCGTGGTGCCAACTTGCGCTCCGTTCACCCAGACTTCCGCTGAGAAGTTGATGCCGTCAAAGTTCAGCCACACGTGGCGATCTTTGTAGGCGCTGGGGATGCGAACGACCGTCCGATACCAATACGAAGTGTGAACCAGGCTTTCGGGAATGATCTCGGGACGCTCGTTTTCGCCGTAGAGCGGTTCGGGATAAACGTGA
>Ga0181535_10000444_pt1 | contig 62667 bp, 53 predicted proteins | sample PEATcosm2014_Bin_44_FD_119774 | JGI IMG/M metagenome (GOLD analysis project Ga0181535, IMG submission 119774) | Peatland microbial communities from MTU Mesocosm Facility, Houghton, MI, USA - PEATcosm2014_Bin17_30_metaG | ecosystem: Environmental > Terrestrial > Soil > Wetlands > Peat | place... | reverse complement strand
GGTTGCATCACCGGCTTTCTGGACCGTTATACTGTTAGCCGATGAAAGTGCCATTGGAATCTCATCTACCCCGGGAACCCAGACCATAACGAACTGCCCGGGTTCAAAAGGAAACTCCTGATTAAAGTAAAAGGTCTTTACCGACGGGGTCTCATTTTTTATTTCGGTTAGGGAAACCTGTGCGGGCAGCTGGTCATTCATGGGCGCATCCTATTATCTCTTCAGCTGCAACGCCTTTTTTTGCGTACAGATCGTTTTTTATCGTCTCAAAGATGCCGATATCCTGGTGCACTGCGCTCCCGATTTCCACGGCACATGCACCGGCCATCATCATCTCGATCACGTTGTCAGCACTCGATATCCCCCCGCAGCCGATAATGGGGATAGAACATGCCTCGTAGAGTTCATAGACGCAGCGGACAGCTATTGGGAAAATCGCGTTCCCCGAGAGGCCCCCGTAGCGGTTGCCGAGAACCGGGCGCCTGAATGCAGTTGATATGCGCATAGCTTTTACCGTATTGATAGCCACGATCGCAGTCGCCCCCCCGCGTTCTGCTGCCTTTCCAATTGCCGTTATATCAGTTACGTTCGGCGTGAGCTTAACCCACGTCGGCATCCCCAGTGCACGCACTTCCCGGGTACATTTCTCGACAAGATCAGGATCAACGCCGATTGCAGCCCCGTATCCTTCCGCATGGGGGCAGGAGAGGTTGAGTTCCACACCGGCGGCCATACCTTTAAACCACCCGGCAACTTCTGCAAACTCTGCTGGATTCCCGCCAAAGATACTGACTATTACCGGTTTATTGCCGAGTGTTGAGATTTCACCGGTGAATTCACGGGACGGATTGGGAAGTCCCATAGCATTGAGGATACCCTCCCCGAGAAGAGCAACGCAGGGACCAGCATGTCCATCCTTTGGCTGGGAGCCTATTGATTTGGTGACCGCCCCTCCCGCTCCCTTGGCAAGCATCCTTGATAGGGATGCACCGGTTGTCCCAAGAACCCCGGCAGCAAGAATCAGGTGGTTATCGAGAGTCACGCCACCGGCGGTCACTGGACCCGGCATTAGTTCTACCATCCATCACATGATTGACGTGATTTATTATAAAGGACATCTTTTTTAGGTGGATTTACACTGATCTGGTTCTCACGGTCGCATTGTATACAGAGGGGGTTCTTATTACCAGTTATTCACTAAAATCGTCATTGGTATTTTCGTCACACTTTTTACTAGTTGACCTCTTTCAAGCCACGCTGAAATGAGGTTCTGAAGGGTGAAATACTATATTAACTGTCTAGGTTACGACGATAAATACTAACAAAAAAATATCGGTCATTGGGTTAGTAGAAACAAACATAGCACGTCAGATTTTTTTGGTATTGGGATAACTCAGTCTTAGATGAGTATTTCTACCGACGCATTATATGCAGGATATATAGACAAAGTTATATTCAGCAAAATTCTGATATCAACTATAAGTTGTTTGTGGCTGGGATAGTCATGAATGATAGAGTTTGAATCTTGGTTGTGAATAAAATGGATTATGAAAACATGCTCCGTGACGCCTTTTCCTATACAAAAGAGGGCGTATTTGAGAAGATCAATCGTTGGATGCTCTTAATCATTGCAACTTTCATCTTGACTATTCCCTTGTTGGGATATATTGCAAAAATTCTCCGTGCGGAAAAACCGGCTCCGGAAGTCCGGAATTGGGGGACTCTTTTTGTTGACGGCATCAAAATGCTGATCGTTGAGATTGTCTATTTCATCCCGATCATCCTCATCTGGATTGTTGGGATGTTCATCCTTGGACCTCATACGGCCAGCAGCTATGGCACATCTCCCTACGGTTCCTATCTCGCATCTTATTCGGCTGCCTCTCCTCATCACACTGTTCATCCTACTGTTTCTCCCACGACATTACCCCCAACATTTCCCATAGCCTATCCTACGGTCAATCCTGGTCTATATACTGCTGCTTATCCAACTGCCGGCATTGCCGGAGCAGGCCTCCTAGGACTTCTTAACCTTTTGTTGGTGATAATTATCGGAATCCTCCTTCCCATTGCCATGGTTCGGTTTGCCCGATCAGGCAATTTCAGTGATGCCTTCAATTTTAAGGCAATCCTCGACTACATCCGGAAAATCGGCTGGATAAGCTACATTATGGCCCTTATTATCGGTGGGGTTGTCGTAGGTATCCCGGTATTTATTATCCTGTTCATCATCAGCGCCATTATCACGCTCGCTCTCGGGTTCTCGGCCCTGTTGGTTTTACCTGTTGTTCTGGGGATAATTTACCTGATCATTGCCCCACTGATATCGGTCTTCCTCTCCCGGTACATCACTCGCGTTTACGATTCAGTGGCAGCATAATTCCCCTTTTTCCAATCCGATACTGCTGCGTTTACGATTGATTTGAATGTTTTAACGAGTTAAATCCCGGTTCTTGGGGAGAACCCAATCGCCATCAATCCGCGTAGCAATGAAAGCCAGTGCGCGAGTTAAAATTTGCCAATATACCCGTCTGATTGGGGATTCGTTTTTATTATAAAGGACATCTTTTTTCGGATACCCTTCACCCCAAAAACATCGACCATAGATATGGTTATTATCCTATTAGACTAAGCCCTCATCAACAATGGATCCAACACCCGCCCTCCCCGGATACCGTTTGCCGAACACGTTTCAAATAACGCAAAACGATCTTGTCAGGTTCTGGGTAATCGCCTCAATTACTGCCTCTATTATTGGTGTCACCTATATTTCCATGGCGGCAGGGTATGGATCAATAGTCCCGCAGCTCTTCTATTTTCCCATCCTTTATGCCACGTATTTCTACCCATCCCGCGGGATTTATGTTGCCGGGAGCTGTGCAGTTGCCTACCTGCTTGTATCGGTTTATTTTCTCACCCCGAATGTACTTGTCGTGGGCGGAGTAGTCTTTCAGGCGCTGCTGTTTATTGGTATTGCTGTAGTTTCTTCCTATGTTGTCAGACAACGGGACGCACTCCAAATAACGGTGCCTGAAGATGATGCCGTTGCTGTAAGAATGATGATTGCCACCGGGGAAAGTGAACGGGTTGAATTCAAGTTCAAAGCCCTTTGGAGCACGAGGCTTTCTAAAGAAGAGGCGGAGGCTAGTGAATCGGCAGAAGTGCGAAAATACCGGACCAACGCCTCGAAATTTATTGTCGCACGGTCAATTGCCGGTTTCCTGAATTCCAGCGGCGGGGATCTCATCATAGGCATAGAAGAAGACCGGGTAAAAAATGTGATCCGGGTTGTGGGTATTGATGACGATTATTCCCGGCTGCTGGAGAAAGACCGGAACCCGGATGGGTACCGGCGGATGCTGATTGATTCGGTAATCAGGCGATATATTCCCGAGATCTATGAAACAGCGAGCCGTTATATTCACATCACGTTCCCGGTTATCTCGGAAAAAACCCTCTGCCATGTGCACATCACACCGGCAGAAAAACCGATCTTTGTTGATACAGGCAGTGAAGAATTCTTCTTTATCCGGGTAGATGCATCTACCCGTAATATCAGTGGTAAGACCCTAACAAGCTATATCCTCACGCGTTTCAAAAGATCCTGATTGAATAAGTCCCCTCGTTTTACGTTAAAATTTTCCAGACTACTTACATTGAAATCCAGCCCCGAATCAGAAGGGATATCTTTTCAAACCTTCCTGCTTCACTGTCGGTAGTCACTTAAATTCATGATGTGCATACTAAATACAGGAGCAAGGTCATGGCAAGGCTCGCAGTAATGGGTGTCGGCAGGATCGGCGGTGAAGTTGCCTCCCTTGCAGCGGTACTGGGACTCGTGGACGAACTGGTTCTGTACGATCAGAATGCAGATCTTCTTAAGGCACAAGTGCTGGATATCCAACATACCGGCATACCGGTTTCTATATCCACGGATGAAAGCGAGATCCTAGAAGCAGACATCTGTGTCTTCGCTGCGGGAACTCCACGTACAACTGCCGTTAAGACCCGGGCAGATCTTATCACGGCCAATATCCCGGTGATCCGGAAATGTGCCGGGTTGCTTGATGGTTTTTCTGGCATTCTTGTCACGGTGACAAATCCCATGGATGTGAACAATTTCCTCATGAGCCGCTTGACCGGCATACCCCGGGAACGGTGTATCGGTTTTGGCGGACAGCTTGACAGTGCCCGTTTCTCCCTTGCTCTTCAACGAAGAAATATCGGGGGTAATGCTGTTGTACTCGGGGAGCACGGTAACTTTCAGGTTCCAGTCTTTTCACGGCTCCCTCAACCGGTTACTGAAGATGTCCGTGACGCTATCCTTGAAGAACTCCAGGGAGCAAGCATGGAAGTTATCAAGGGCAAAGGCGGGACCGTGTTTGGCCCTGCATATCATATTGCGACTCTGATCCGGCTGCTGCTTTCTGATTCACAGGAAACAGTTCCCTGTTCTACGGTGCTTGAAGGGGAGTACGGTATCGCTGAATGTTCACTTGGTGTCCCGGTCCGGGTCGGGCGTACTGGTATACTGGAGATTATCCCGTGGAACCTTGACCGTTTTGAACAGGCAGGATTGATCCAGGCCGGGGCATTTGTCCGGGATCTCTGCCGCACGGTGGTGCTTTAGACTATGCCTGTTCAGGTCCTACGATCTTCAGAGACGCTAACCGAAACCCGTACTGGTGAGGATACCGGCGAAATGACTATCGCCATTAACCAGGTCGAGTATAGCAATACCCCCGACGGACCGGTTATTCACGTCTTTGGGAGAGATCCTCGTGGGGAGGCTCACCGGATTGACGTGACCGGTTTTCTGCCGTATTTTTATGTTCCGGAAGAACAGGTGGGCCAGATACATCCCGATCAGGTGACGATAGAGCCGGACACTATCTACCGTTCGATACGGGGAGAGAAACTTAAACGGTTGTACACCGTTCGTCCCGGGGACGTCCGGGACGTCAGAGAGCGGTACCGGCATTTTGAAGCTGACATACCCTTTGCGACGAGATTCATGATCGACTGCGGCCTTACCGGGGCGGTTAAAGTACCCTCGGCGTCTGCAGATTATCACGAACTTGTTCCCGCAGAAGTTGATGCACCGGCACGGGTCTGCGTTATCGATATAGAATGCGAAGATGAGCGTGGTTTTCCTGATACCCAGCGGGATGCGATTATCTGTATTACCTGCCACGATTCATTCGATGACGACTATACTACGTTCCTGTTCGGTGGCTCTGTTATGCCGGACGAGATCACTGAAAAACGGGAACAAGGTGGCCTGAAAAACGGTTGTTTCCGGAAAGGATCCCATACTATCTGTACGTATGCCGATGAGGTATCCATGCTCCGGGCGTTTGGTGTGTACCTTGGACAACGCGATCCCGATATCCTCACAGGATGGAACTTTGTCGACTTCGATATGCCTTACATTACCGGAAGAATGGAGAAACTGGGGCTCTCACCGGTCATGCTCGCTCGTCTCCCGGGTATGACCGATCGGAATGCACTTCGCGGCAGGGCGCTTTTCGATCTCCTCACCGGTTACAAAAAGATGCATTCGACCCTTAAGGAATCCTACCGTCTTGATGCGATTGCCTGGGAAGAAGTCGGAGAACGAAAAGTACGGTATACCGGCACAGTCTCCGATCTCTGGAAAAAACAACCCGCACTTCTTGTCGAATACAACTATAAAGATGTTGAACTCTGCGTCGCCATTGATAAGAAAAACAACATTGTCGGGTTTTACCGGGAAATCGCCCGTTATGTCGGCTGCCCTCTGGATAAAACACTGAATTCATCGAGCGTTATTGACGTCTATATCCTTCGAAAAGCTCATGGCAAATACATCCTTCCCTCAAAAGGTTTTGCAAATGCTGAAGAGTTTGAAGGGGCAACCGTTTTTGAACCAAGTAAAGGTGTACGCGAAAACGTCGTGGTATTTGACCTTAAATCGCTGTATCCTATGGCGATGATGACCATCAACGCGTCTCCCGAGACAAAAGATCCCGATGGTGAACTCAAGGCTCCCAACGGGATCCGGTTCAGAAAGCAACCTGACGGGCTGACCCGGAGCATTCTTTCAGAACTTTTAAAAGAAAGAGATGCAAGAAAAAATCTCCGGAATACCTTCCCCTACGGTTCGCCGCAGTACGTTCTCTACGATATGCAGCAAAACGTGCTCAAGGTGATCATGAACACCTATTACGGCGTATCGGGGTATACCCGGTTCAGGCTTTTTGATCGCGAGATTGGCGCTGCGGTAACGTCTGTTGGCCGGGCGATCATTGAACACACCCGGCGGGTGATTGAGCAGCATGGCTACAAGGTGATCTACGGCGATACGGATTCCTGCATGATCCAGCTGCCGCCGCTTGATCAGGAAAAAACCATCGAAATAGCACGAGTGCTTGAAAAACAGCTCAATGCAAGTTACAAGGACTTTGCGTTAAGAGAGCTGAACGCCGAGACGCACTACTTCTCGATCAAGTTCGAAAAGATATATGCACGGTTTTTCCAGGCCGGTAAAAAGAAACGATATGCAGGGCGTCTTGTCTGGAAGGAAGGCAAAGATGCCAACCAGATTGATGTCGTAGGTTTTGAAATCCGTCGCAGTGATACGCCTCAGATCACTAAAATAGCCCAGCAAAAAGTGATGGAAATGATCCTTGCCGGGGTGGACTACCAGGAGATCAAAGCCTATCTTGGTGATATAATTACACAGTACCGTGCCGGCAAATTCTCCCTTGATGAGATTGGTATACCCGGGGGGATCGGTAAGTCTCTTGACGACTATGAGACTGACGATGCACAGGTAAGGGGAGCCCGGTATGCCAATAAGTACCTGCATACAGAATTTGGTAAAGGCAGTAAGCCAAAACGCATCTACATAAAAACCGTGACCGAAAAATACCCAAAGACCGACGTGCTCTGTTTCGAGTACGCTGATCAGGTGCCAAAAGAGTTTATACCAGACTGGGAACTTATGCTTGAAAAGACCATCGAACAGCCCATCTCACGGATCATCGAGGCTCTTGGCTGGTCGTGGAAGGATGTTGATCCTTCACATACAACCCTTGCCCAATGGGGATTTGGCTAATTTTTCCTGACATGAGGTCTTTTCATGGACGATGAATAACCGGCCCTTTGAACCGGTGCAATAGCCTGTATCGCTTATAATTTTTGCGAATAAGCAAAAATACGATGGAATATGCATTCTCCGCCAAAATGGTGCTCTCATTATTTGTCTTTAATCATAAAATAACCAAAAATTATTAATATCCATTTGTGCAAAAAGGAAACATAGACGGAGAAAACAGGGCCTGGCATCCCTTGGATATACCTCCCTTTGTGTTATAACAATGGTGTTAACTGATGAACGTTCGAGAATCTCTCTCTGGGAAACGTGAAGAAAATCTCGTCGATCTCTGGCCATTTATTGTTGTCAGTACCACCATTCTCGCGCTACTCATCAACATTCTCGCGTTCCATTATGGCACCGCTGCCGTTGCCACAAACCTCCTCTATATCCCGATTGTCATAGCGTCGTACTGGTACCCCCGCTGGGGCGTATGGTATGCAGCCGGTGTATCAGTCATCTATATCGGATTCGTTGCCGCAGTTACAGGTGGGGAGCTTGGCCAGGTGGCGGCATCCTTTTTCACCTGTTTTGTAGTTATCGGTATTGCAGCTGTCGTTTCGAGTCTTGCCATCCACATGCGCAGGAACGAATTAAAATACCGGGGAACGTTTGACCACTCTGAGGCCGGGATTGGCGTTGTAAACGGTTCTGATAAGATTATCGAAGAGGTTAACCAGCGTTTCGCTGGTACCTTAGGCTACGAACCCGCCGAAGTTGCGGCTCAGCCATTTCCCCGATTCTGGATTGACGAAGCCGACCGGGAAAAATTCTTCCAGACTCTTGCCTCACAGGGAAGCGTGGAAAACCTTGAAACCCGTTTTATGACAAAGACCGGCACCTTCAGGTGGGTTTTACTATCAGCTGGTATACTCCCGGATGACCAGTTTGTCTGTACAATCGTCGATATTACGGCAAGGAAACAGGCTGAGGAAGCGCTTATCATTCGGGATCACGCAATCAGCTCATCGCTTAATGCGATTGCCATAATGGATCTCGATTTTACCATCACCTATGTCAATCGCTCCCTTCTGTCGATGACAGGATCCCACGATGAACAGGAATTCAACGGTGCAAACCTCTGGAAATTTGTAGCGTCCCACCAGAGCATCGAACAGATTAAGGATGCGCTTCAACGCAAAGGGAGCTGGCTTGGAGAGATCCTTCTTTACAAAGCCGACCAGACACCGTTTTATGTCCTGCTCTGGATTAATCTTGTAAAAAATGAAACGAATACTCCTGTCTGTATCATGGCCTCGTTTATCGATATCACTGCTCGTAAGCAGATGGAATCAGTAAAGAGAGAGGCACTTGAACAGATAGAAAAAAATATCGAGCAGTTTGCCATCCTTGGCGATCATATACGGAACCCTCTTGCCGTTATCGTTGGACTTTCGAGTCTTGCTCCCGGCGATGTGACTGATAAGATTATCCTGCAGGCCCGCGAGATTGATCGGATCGTCACCCAGCTTGATATGGGCTGGATAGAATCGGAAAAAGTACGAGAATTTATCAAACGCTATTATATGGTCGGTATCCCGGAAGGAAGTGACGCCGGAGGGGTTCAGGAAAGCGCAGCACGGTAGTTTTGGGTACTTTTTTCTGATTAATAAATACCAATCTGATCGGTGTTCCCTGCTTTCCTTTCTTTTGGAAAAATGGATTGGTTATCCTTCATCAGTTCATTTTTTTGGAAATTCCTTCACTCGAAATAAAGATGGAGTTTTCAATACTTCTAAAAGAAGACCGCTTTGAATAATCCGTCAATACTCCAATGGACTACAATACACACTGACAGGATCATGCTTGCCACTACCAGTGCCATTGAGGTATTGCCGTATTTGATTTCACGAAGCACGTCAATAGAGGAACTCACCTGAGCAATAATATACATTACGACATAGATTGCTGCAACAGCCAGAAGAATACTCAGTCCCAGTTCAACGACTATGCATACTATGTTAAGGGCACTTTCTACTGAGAAGACGCCTTCTGCCGCAATACTGGCTAAACCGGCGAGAATTGCCTGAATTCCGGCGTATGCCGGGATGGAAATACCAATATAAATGGAAGCAATGAGGAGACCAACAGCAACATTTCCCCGTTTAATCTCACCCGGTGCATCAAAACCTCCGGTAAGATGGTTGAAGGTAAGTAATCCTGCATAAAGTGCGATTACGGAAAAAATGATGGCAATGATCAGCTGGATCAACCCTATAACTAAATCTGCCAGCAAGGTCATTTTTTAATCACCGTATTTTTATTGCTGTACTGTCGTATTGCGTTTGTGGTTTTGTGTGTGCTGATTTTTTTTCGTTTTATCTGGATACACAAATTGAGGTAGTTCCCTTACTTAACTACTAAAACCCTGCAGGGCGCAGACCGGATAATCTCTTCTGCGACACTACCAAGAAGCAGGCGCTCCAGGCCTTTTTTTCCTTGTGTGCCGATGATGATCAGATCGATCTTATTTTTCGCGGCAAACTTCACGATCTCGGCGGCCGGCCTGCCTTCAAGGATTGCGGTTTCAACTTTTGTATCCCCGGCCTTTGATTTTACCCGGGCAAACGCCTGCTCCGCCTCCGCTTTAAAGACCCGATACGGATCACCGAGCGGCACTTCCGCCGACATAGATGAGAATGTACCCATATCTATTACATATGCTACATAGATGGTGGCGCCTGTTGCATGTGCTATTTTTATTCCCTCATCAAGGGCAGCCCGGTTCTTTTCAGATCCATCCGTCGCGACCAAAATCCTGCTAAACAATAACTCTGGTATCATGCCAATCCCTCCTCTTCTTTTTGTATGGCTGGTTCCTCCTTTACGTTTTCGCTTGATGCCTCTTGCGGATCGTTGCTGCTACTTATCTCCAGGTTAACGCGATCAATCTCCGCTACATACTTGTCGCCTCTCAGGGCACAAAATAGAGCTGCGATAAAGGAAAGACATGCACCGATATAGAATGAGAGGGAAAGCGAAGGCATGAATGCTAGTGCGAGCGTCGTCGGGAACCAAACTACACCAGTAAGGGTCGTTATAGTTGTCGGAGCAATAGAGGCAATTAGTGACGGCGAGAGGCCCGTAAGAATCATCTGGACCGGGTTGTATCCCAGGAATGCCGCAAAGAGTGCTCCTGTAGGGGGTATCGCGCTCATAGCCGGGATAAGCGGTGTAGCGTTAGCCGTCGAAAGTGCCTCAGTGAGCATAGGGGGAAACGCCTTTGTGAGACCGAACACGATAATTGTAAAGAACATTCCCATAGACAGGACAAACCCGGAATTCATAAGAGTCGACATCATTCCGGAGGAAACACCGCGTTTATCAGCCGGTACCGAGTTCATAATAGCCGCTGCATTGGGGGAGCTGAACATACCGTTACCAAGGCCCATGATCATCAATGCTATCGCAAAAGTCAGGTAATCGAAATTGTAAGGCAGAATCGCGAGAATCAAAAACGAGATCCCGACCAGGATCATGCCAAATGTGCTGATCCACCGGGCGCCGTACTTGTCGGAGATGATACCGGAAAGTGGGCCCATTATCACAAAGCCGATGGTAAGCGGCAGCATGTATACTCCGGCCCAGAACGGTGTCGATTCGAAACTGAAGCCATGCAGAGGAAGCCAAACTCCCTGAAGCAGGATGATCAAAATGATCATTACGCCGCCACGGGCAAGGGCCGAGAGAAAACCGGCCGCGTTTCCGAAGGCAAAGTTGCGGATCCTGAAAAGATCCAGATGGAACATTGGATCTTCTACTTTTGTCTCGATTATGGGGAAAGCTACAAGAAGAATAATGCCGGCAAGGAGTGCAGCAATCACGAACGGGTCACCCCAACCCATGGGTGAGCTGCCGTACGGGATAAGGGCGTAAATGATGCCAACGAGAAAGAGGGTCAGGCCGCCAATAAAGGAAAGGTTCCCCCAAACATCAATTTTCTGGGATCGCTTCTGGTAGACCGGTTCTTTGAGTTTTAAAAACGCCCAGATTGTCCCGATCATGCCGAACGGAACCGTGATCAAAAACACATACCGCCAGTTAAAGACCGCAAGGATACCACCGATAATCAGGCCAATGAACTGACCTGCGAGGGCTGCCACTTGGTTGAGACCGAGGGCTTTTCCCCGTTCATCGGGCGGAAATGCATCGGTGAGGATTGCGGCACTGTTGGAGAAGATAAATGCGGCGCCAACAGCCTGGACAAGCCGGAAGATGATGAGTTCGACTGCCCCGGCATCTCCGGTATTAGGTGTCAGGAAGAGAAGAATGGAACCGATAGTAAAGATTGCAAATCCGATGTTGTATAGCCGGACCCGGCCGTACATATATGAGAGCCGTCCGAAACTGAGAAGAAGTGTTGCCGTAACGATCCCGTATCCCATCAGGATCCAGAGCAGGTACTGGAACGAGGTGAGGGGATTGATATGGATCCCGTTGAAGATGGCGGGAAGCGAAATAAGGAGGATACTTCCATTAACCGCGGCCATGAACATGGCGATTGTGGTGTTTGAAAGGGCAACCCATTTGTAATGAGGATCATGGGCCGGGACTTCAGGGTCGGGAGCGTTGTTTTGAGGTGTTGGTTCCATGGTATTCACCTGAAAATACCTGGTTCAGAAGAGAAAAACTCAGAGGAACTATCAAGACTGCACCAGGTTTCTCAATGGGTTTGGAAGGATATCAGCGTAGTATTACGCTATCACTGGTACATAGGGGTTTCTGTTACGGTAGGAAATCAAGAAAATCAGAAACGAAGAACCTGACAAATCCTTTGGTCCTGCCTTATATTCAAGTGAGAATCTGATCCTTTTGTTAATGCAGATTCCCCGCATGGGATTTCTGGAATATAGTCCGGATGGCTTTTTCAAGCCCATCACAGCTGGAACCGAATTTGAGTATTTTTGGCACAAAAGCTACCCGACCATACTGTGCGGCTTCCAGTTCCATAACACCGTTTTTCTCCAGGGTAAAGAATATAAATGGCGTCATAATGCCTTTCTGCCGGGCTTGTTGAAGGAGACCTATACCAGAGGATTCCTCGGTGTTGTAATCAGTCACAATGACATCAAAGGAAATATAGTCCAGTATCCGTGATGCATCTTTGGTTGAAAGTGCTGTTTCAACCTCCATATCCCCTTTTGACTCCAGAAAACGGCAGATACAGTAGAGTAATGACGAACAGTCATCTACATAGAGTACTGAAATCATGAATACAATCCTCCACCTGCCTAACATAACCATACGGTAAAATGGATGATATCCTGTCATCCATCCAACGTACTTTTTCTGACGTATCCGAATCAGATCTCAAAACCCGGGAGAAAATCTCATGCTGACGTATCAATATCCTCGAGGAGTTGCTTGATATCGATCCAGATGATCAATTCGTTTTTCTCCTTGTCTTTGACCTTGACCTTACGTTTGATGATACCGATGATCGCCGTCTCCTCTTTGCTTACTGAAGCTGAGGTATAGTCGACCTGCTTTGCCTCAAAGGTTGAAACCGAGGTAACATCATCGACAAGTATTCCGAGTTTGGTCCCGGTAATCTTGTTATCGAGTACGATGATACGGGATGATTCGGCCGCGACCTGGCTGCTGTCTGTAATGTTGAGCCGGTGCTTGAGATCGATGATTGTCGTGATCTCACCCCGGAGATCGATAATGCCTTTTATGTATGCCGGCACATTGGGAAGTTTGGTGATCGTGGTGTATTCCACGACTTCCTTAACATCGAACAGATCGATGGCAAAGCTTTCTTTGCCAAGGACGAACTCAACGATCTGAATGTTTCCCTGTCGTTTTCTTGTCGTATCTTCCAGGTTCTGGGCCTGCGCCTCTTCTGGCTCGCTTGCTTTTGCCGCCATAGTAACGCGCCCCGTTTAATCCACCTTGAATCTTTTGTTTGCTTCCATTGCCTCGACTGCAATTTTATCTACGGTTGCCACCATACGGCTGATCTCGTCCAGTGCAGCTGATGATTCTTCTGTCGCTGCAGCCGCATCACTGGCTTCTTTTGCGGTCTGTTCCACAAGACTTGCAACTTCGGAAACACTTGCAGTGATCTCTTCGGTTGTCGCTGCCTGCTCTTCTGTAGCTGCTGCCACCTCAGTCGCACTCGATGCTACTTTTTCAACAGCAGCAGCAATCTTGTTGAAGGACTGCAGGGTCTCGGTAACCATTTTTGAACCCTGTTCGACAATCAGTTTCGAAGCGTTCATCGCCGCCGACGCATTTTGCGTGCTCTTTTTTAAGGAGGTGATCATCTCCTCAATACGTTCGGCAGAGTTTCGTGACTCCTGTGCCAGTGATTTTACTTCCGTTGCAACGACTGCAAAGCCCCGCCCTGCATCTCCAGCCCGGGCAGCTTCGATAGCTGCATTAAGTGCCAGGAGGTTTGTCTGGTTGGCCAGCTCCCTGATGAGTACGACGATCTTTGAGATCTCTCCCATCTGCTTTTCTACATCTGAGACGATCTCATGGACTTTTGCGGAGGACGTGGAGATCTCGGCCATACTCTTTTCGGCATTACCTGCTAGAGCCGCACCGGACTGGGAGAGTTCGTTAGCCTGTTTGGAAAGCGTCGAGACTGATTCCATGCTTGAGGTGATCTCTTCGACTGCCGCGCTCATGTCTTGCATGGCTTTTGCAATCTGGTCGACTCCCTGTGACGCCTTTTCCGCATTGCTGCTGACTTTACCTGCGTTTTGAGCGATCTGCTGGACTCCTTTGGACCCTTCGTCAACACTGCGGGTTGCTTCGTCCGCTGTTGAGGTCAGGTTCTGCATCTTTTTGTTGACGTCATGAATATTGTTTTCAAGATTGATGACGATCCCGCGGACCGCGTCCCGGAGCTTGACGAGTTGTTCATAGGTCTCCTGGGTATCTTCATCCGGCTTGGTAAGATCGTACCGGACGGTGAGATCACCTTCGGCCATCTTGCTGTAGACCTTGCTGAGCTCTCCGACTTCCTTTTCCATGAATTCCCGTGATTTCACGATTTTTGTGATGTCGTGGTACGTAACATAAACGGAAGTTACCTCACCTTTTTCATTAAGTACCGGGATATTTGCCCGCTGGACCACATGGATGCCAGTCGGTGCTTCAATGGTTGATTCCCCAAACGTTCTTTTCTTTAGGTTAATCGCGTCAATATACGACTTGCCTGTGTCTTTGAGATATTTTAACATACCTTGAGCTCGGAGATCCGTGATCTTTATTGCGAGCAGCCGGTCTGCTGAGTACCCGAAAAGCTTTACAAATCCCGAATTTACTTTCAGGAATTTCAAGTCCTTGTCTATAATCGCCTGAGCCAATGGATTGTACTCAAACATCAATTCGTATTCTTTTAATTCAACCATTTTGTTCACCCAAGTCTGATTACCTGTTCTTTATACACTTCATTCATTACCTGACCAAGGCCGGTATACATCGCTGAGAGCCCGCAGATAATACCCACGATCCCGGCGATCTCGAGGATGGTATCGTTACCAACAGCGTTTCCCACAATCAGGAGCAGAAACAGCAGCGTCAGGGATCCAAAAACCACTTGGAGCGCTCTTGACAACCGTAATGTGATGATGAACATCACAAACGAGAATAATCCCCAGAGTGTAAGGAATGATACAAGTGCTTGCATCTGGATCGGACCGCTCCATCCGAATACCGGCATGAGGATCAGGCCTACAAGCGAGATCCAGAAAAAACCGTACGAGACAAACGCGGTCGAGCCAAACGTGTTGTTCTTTTTCCATTCCATAATACCTGCAATGATCTGCGCAATCCCGCCGAAGAATATTCCCATTGCAAAGATCGCAGATCCCATTGCAAAGAACCCGGCATTATGCAGGTTCAAAAGAATCGTCGTCATGCCGAATGCCAGTAATCCCAGCGGAGCCGGGTTGGCAGTCGTATCAGCGATCCTTATTGTTTCCTTGATAAGGTTGGTTTCAGTTTCCATAATGTACCTCTCCGTAGTTTGGTGTTCTTGTCTGTTTTCTCTTCAGCGCCACGAGGGAATTGTCGGGGTGTGGACGTATTCATTGAATTTTTGTGGAAGATCATAAAGAATCTCGAAATAATCCTTCAGATCGGCCTCAACAGACATGTTGCAAGATGAGTTTCTTGCCTGGATTTCTACGAAAGTTGTTTTTTCCTGCACACCAATCACCTAAATTTTTTGAAAGTTGAAACTCAGAACCCGTTTTCTTGGTTCTGAAGATGATCATCCACTTTATCTCAATTATATTTAAACATTTTGTTTAATGACGATTATTGAAGATTATTATTGATAACTAACAATAACAATAAATACTGTTAATTAACAGATAATAGACTAGGATTGATAATGTCTTGGAAAACGAACTGGATCGTATCAAAGATATATTAAAAATTAACCCAAAAGGCCTGACTATAGAGGAAGTTTCAAAAGACCTATCCCTCAACCGTGCAACCGCTGCAAAATACCTTAACTCTCTGGTGATGTCGGGTCAGGCAGATCTAAGGGAACTGGGACGCGCTAAGCTGTTCTATCTCTCCCAGCGGCTGCCGTTGACTAATCTGCTGAGTCTTGCATCCGATCTTATTCTCATTCTTGATAAGGATCTCTTTATACAGGAAGCTAATGACTCATTTCTTTCTTATTTTAGCGTTTCTAAAGAGGATATCAAGGGAAGGCAATTAGAACATTCTTCTCTTGCCTCGTATTTTTCCAAGGAACAGTTTGCCTTACTGAAAGAGGCACTGGATGGATCCGGCAGGACTTTTGATTTCCGTATGGAAAAAGCCGGTGAAACTCAGTATTTCCTGATGAAATTTATCCCGCTCGTGTTCGAAGCAGGGAGCCGCGCTGTAGGTATTATCTTTGAAGATATTACAGAAATGAAGAGGTACCAGGTAGCCCTTGAAGAACGAGTGATGGAACGGACCACCGAGCTTGTTATAGCCAACAATGCATTGGAAAAACAGATACAGGAGCATCTCCGTGTACAAAACGCACTCAAAGAGAGTGAGGAAAATTATCGACGCATTGTCGAGACTGCCAATGAAGGGATCTGGGTAGTCGATCCCGGGTATAATGTTACATTTGCCAACTGGAAAGTGACAGATATCCTAGGTTATTCTCAAGATGAGCTGATTGGCAGGAATGCTGCTGATTTTTTGTTCCCGGAAGATATCCAGGATCACGAGAGCAAAATGCATACGCGAATAGAGGGGAATAGCGAAACGTACGAACGCAGGTTCCGGCGTAAGAATGGTAGTGTATGCTGGATGCTGGTCTCTGCTTCTCCGGTAAAAGATAATGCAGGGGAATTTCGCGGTTCATTTGGTATGATGACCGATATAACTGACAGGAAACGCCTGGAGTCTGAACTGGAACAAAAAAGCAAGCACTATGAATTGCTGCTGCAAACGTCGACGGATGCAATTCATATCATTGATAAAAACGGTAATCTCCGCGAATGGAATGATGCATTCCTGTCCCATCTCGGTTATTCTGCAAATGAGGCTGCATCACTCAATGTCAAGGATTGGGATACACAATTAAGCCTGAATCAGGTACGCGAGCGACTTGAATCAAAGCAGGTAAAATGTATCGAATTTGAAACATGTCATCACCGGAAGGATGGATCCTTATGTAATGTTGAGATTACTGCAACCAGTGTTACCATCGATGGTGAAGATATGCTTTATGCATCAGCACGGGATATCACCGATCGTAAATTCGCCGAAGATGCAATAAAAAAGGCAAATAAACAAGTGAGCCTTTTGACCAGTATTACACGACATGATATTCTTAATCAGTTGACTATGCTTGAAGGATATATCGGGATCCTGAAAAAACAGTTAGGTAACGAAAAATTTGCCGACCTGATTCAAAAAGAAGAAAATGTTGCAAAGACGATCCACAGCCAGATCGTGTTCACACGAATCTACCAGAATGTTGGAGTTCAGCCGCCTCAGTGGAAGCAGGTAAAAGATTGTATATCTTCGGTACTAGCTACAGCAAATACCGGGGATATAACTATTGTGATTGAGACAGGAAATCTTGAGATTTATGCGGATCTTCTCATCGAAAAAGTTTTTTTCAATCTCATTGAAAATGCGCTTCGTCACGGTGAAAGGGTCACAGAAATACATGTTTCCTACCGACGGACAGGAAAAGAAGTAGTTCTTGCATTCGAAGATAACGGCATCGGTATTCCCGGGCAGGATAAAGAGCGGATCTTTACCAGAGGTTTTGGAAAAAATACCGGCTACGGCTTATTCCTCGCCCGGGAAATACTTGCGATTACAGGTATAACTATCAAGGAAACCGGAAAAGTTGGGAAGGGTGCGCGGTTCGAAATGACGATTTCGGAATGTGCATACCGGTTTGGTAATTCGTCAACGGAATAAATGGCAGATCTGCGCAGATTATTAAATCACATCGTTAAGAATCTTCGATCGCATCATTCATGTCCGCGATGTTTTCCACTTTCCCTGAGTCGTTCATTGAGTTTTTTTACCTGTTCACGTAAAGCAATAGCCCGCTCGAAGTCAAGTTTGTCCGCAGCATCCCGCATCTGTTTTTCCAGTTCGATGACAACATTGGGGATCTCGGCTTTTGGTACATGTTTTGTATCCTTGATCTCGACTTCTTTCTCTTTTACCGGTTTTATAATCGTCTGCGGGACAATATGATGTTCCTCGTTGTAAGCGACCTGCATCTCGCGCCGGCGTTTTGTCTCTGAGATGGCCGTTTTCATCGAATCAGTCATATTGTCGGCGTAAAGCACTACCTTTGCATTCAGGTTCCTTGCGGCTCTTCCGATGATCTGTATGAGACTCCGGGCATCGCGGAGGAACCCTTCCTTGTCGGCATCCAAAATGCCAATAAACCCCACTTCCGGGATATCAAGACCCTCCCGGAGGAGGTTAATTCCAACCAGGACATCGAACTTACCCAGCCGCAGTTCGCGGATAATTTCTGTACGCTCGAGTGTCTGAATTTCTGAATGGAGATATCGTGTGCGGATTCCCCGGTCAGCAAGGTACTCGGAAAGTTCCTCGGCAAGTTTTTTAGTAAGTGTTGTGATCAGGACCCGGTCGCCGCGAGCAACGGTCTCATTCACTTCGGTTATTACATCGAGCGTCTGGCCTTCAGTGGGCCTTACTTCTACTGCCGGGTCAATAAGTCCTGTTGGACGGATAATCTGTTCAACCACCTGTGTGGAATGCTTTAATTCATACGGTCCCGGCGTTGCCGAAACGAAAACTACCTGGCGCATGTACTGCTCAAACTCGTGAAATTTCAAGGGGCGATTGTCAAGTGCAGAAGGTAGACGGAAACCATAGTTTACGAGCGTCTCTTTTCGTGAACGATCGCCATTGTACATACCGTGCAGTTGGGGGATTGTCTGGTGGCTCTCATCAATAATGATAAGGAAATCATCGGGGAAGTAATCGAGAAGGCAATAGGGTTTCACTCCTGGCTTCCTGCCATCGAAGTGCCTGGAGTAATTCTCGATCCCTTTGCAGGAACCGGTCTCGCGTATCATCTCGAGATCAAAGTTCGTCCGCTGCCTGAGCCGGTGCGCTTCAACCAGCCCTAATGTAGGCAGTACTTCATCGAGCTCTTCCTTTATTGAAGTGATAGCAGCTTTCTGTGCACTTTCCGGTGTTACGAAATGGCGTGCCGGGTAAACGTAGAAATATTTCATTTCCTCTTTTTTTGCCCCGGTATTTTTGTCCACTTCCCGGATACGCTCGATCTCGTCGCCGAAGAGTTCTATCCTGATAATATCATTAAAATAACCCGGGACAATATCGATGGTGTCGCCTTTGACCCGGAACCGGCCTGGAGAAAGATCAATATCATTACGTTCGAACTGGATATCCAGGAGCCGGCTCATGATCTCGTTTCTTGAGATTTTCTGGCCGACGGTAAGATCAAAACCGAGGTTCCGGAAGTTTTCAGGATTTCCAAGGCCGAATATGCAGGAGACTGAAGCGACGACAATCACATCGCGCCGGTAGGAAAGCGAGGCAGTAGCTGATAGCCGTAGCATCTCAATTTTAGGGTTAATGGACGAGTCCTTCTCGATGTACTGGTCCTTTGCAGGGATATACGATTCCGGCTGGTAATAGTCATAATACGAGACAAAATACTCGACCCGGTTTTTAGGAAAGAAATCACAGAATTCCTGATACAGCTGGGCGGCAAGTGTCTTGTTGTGAGCGATAACAAGCGTCGGTTTGTCTGCTGCAGCGATCACATTTGCCATAGTAAACGTTTTTCCGGAGCCGGTAACCCCAAGGAGTGTCTGGCACCGAATGTTGTCGGTAAGGCCGTCATTGAGCCGGGCTATTGCTTCCGGCTGTGAGCCTGCGGGCGGAAAGGAAGAGACGAGCTGGAACCCTGTCAAGATGCTAAGGAGATTTGACCGGGATATAAAAAGGGATTGGTATAGAGTACTATCTTCGGTTGCTTACTTTGGTTTGTAATAGCCCCATTTTTTCAGCGCTTCGTGCAGTTCGCGTGCGGTTTTAGCCTTGTCATCAAGTGTTACACCCTCCTGCCACGCTTCAATTGCCTGCATGGTTGCTTTTGCGCCGGCCCGGGTACCCTTGGGGTGACCATGGATACCTCCTGATACAAGAAGGATGAGGTCTTTACCGTAGATATCAAGAACGTCAGGAACAAGGCCCGGGTGCAGGCCGCCGGACGAGACCGGGAATGCATTCTTGATGGATCCCCAGTCCTGTGCAAGACATTGGTGGGGGACTTCTGCAATCTTCTTCTTCCTAAGAAGATCAGCAAGAAGGATAGACTCGGTTTTTGTTCCGGTCAGTTTTCCTACAGCCGTTCCAGTGTGGATCTGGGATACTCCTATCAGCCGCATAAGTTTTGCAAGGAAGAACATCGTCACGCCGTGTTTTTTATTCCGGTCGAACGCTGCATGCATTGCACGGTGCGCATGGATCGCAAGGCCAAGGTCAGAACAGTAGTCCCGCATGGTCATAACGCTGGCGTTTCCAGCGACTACTACGTCAATCATCGCGTAGTTCCAGCCGTACTCCACCAGGAGATCGGCTCGCTTTTTCATGGTTTCCACGTCAGCGGAGATGTTTAAGAATGCTGATTTCTTCTCGCCGGTTTCCTTTTCAGCCTTGTCCCGCAGTTTTGTCATATATTTTACCCGGTCATCGAACCGGTTAAACGAGGTCGATGTAAGATTCTCGTCGTCTTTGACAAAATCAAAGCCGCCCATCCAGGTCTCATACCCGATTTGTGCATGTTCCTGTGCTGAAAACCCGATCTTTGGTTTTGGGACGGCTCCGGTGAGCGGCCGGTCATTTACTTTCATCATTTTGCGGATCCCGTCCATGCCAAAATGCGGTCCTTTAAAACCGCGAATATATGAAGCAGGAAGCGATGCATCAAGGAGGCGCAGGTTCTTGAGGGCTTTCATCCCGAAAATGTTCCCTGCAATGCCGCTCATCAGTTGTACGGCGTTACCTTCCTCCCAAAGTTCAAGAGGATAGGCGACCTTCACAAAATGGCCGTCAAATGAGAATGCCTTTGCTTCGAGTTTTTTCATCCGTGGCGGCATGGTAAACAAAGTTGTCCATGTGCCCGTTGAGCTCTCAGAAGCTATCCTGCCGGCTGCTTCTTCGTTTGAAATCCCTGCCGCCGGTTCAAAATAAAAAAGGCAGACAAGATCATCTTTTGCCGGTTCATAGGATGTATCGACAAACTCATTGTACCAGTCAATTGCCATAGTTCTTACCATACCTACCAATGCATGCAAGATTCAAAAATCTTCAGGTACGGGACAGGCGATGATTTCCTCAACTGAAAATGGGTGGCAGCATTGTTCTCTGTATGGGAACGCGAACCCGATGTATGCACCGCCAATTGTTACGGTACACCCTCTTGCCTGACCGGTACATACGGGGGTTTTCCTGTCTTGGGATCAACGAGCAGCGCTATCGTTGCTTCCGGGGCACTTTTGCTGATGTCCGTGATCAGTGAGCCGTTATTATAAATGTCAACCGTTAGTGTATCCCCGGAATAGTCCATCTTCTGGAAGCTTGCCTGGACGAGATCACTGCTGTTTTTAATGGCATAGAACTGTTCTCCGGTTCCCCGGACCAGAATGAGGCCTCCGGGATTCCCGTATTCACCCAGATAAGTTCCGTTATAGGTTACTTTTACCCACACGCCTTGTGAAGGCATTACCTCCTGTGGTACAAGTGTTGTAACTGGAGGTGAAGTGACGATTGGTACAACGACCGTGTTATTTGCACCGCTTACCACTCCCGCAGGAGAGGACAAAACAATCATGGCTGTTGCTCCAAAGACAACGATAAGCACGAGTATAATTGCGACAATCATCCCGACCGGCTTTTTTCCCGCCGTCTTTCCCGGAGAGGGGGGTTCAATGGGTACTGGTGGAGCATTTCTTTCCGGAGTTTTTGGCGTTTCGTCTTGATTGACACTGCCTGAAAGTACCGGGAAAACCACTGTGTCGGGTAGACCCGTCCCTTCCGAGCTTTCGTCATCAGGAGTTTTTGATTCTTCGGCCTGCACATCACCGGGTATATCAAGTTCCGATAGTGCTCCGTATGATACTGCCGGACCGGGGATCTTGTCTGCATATACACCGGCAAATTTTTCGATATCGTCCATCGGTTCGGGGCGGCGTTGTTCCTGATCCCGCAGATCCGGGACTTTTATACTCAGGCTTTCCTCTGCAATTAACGGAGATGACTGTTCTTCTGATTCCCTTGTCTCTTCAGGAATCTTTTCTGTTAAAGGAACTTCCGGGGCTGGCTGCCCGGCTGTTTCCTCAGAGTGGCTCTCCCTTTTGAAATGGATGCCTTCATCATGGGGTGATGTTTTGGCTATCGGTGTGATGTCAATGCTTTCCTCTTCTGGTAAGAGATCTGGTGACGGTAATTCCCCTTCGCGTTCAGGTTCTGAAGTAACCTCAATGTCAGGTTGTTCAGACTGCCCGGGTTCAACCGGTGCGTGGTCATACTTTTCCTGTGCCGTTTTCTGTAACGCTGACAATAACTCCTCTGATGGTTTTCTGATCAGGGGTACATCCGAATGGGGCCGAATCTTTTCAGGAGCGACATACCGGCGGATGGTAGCATGTGTGCCCTCGGCTTTTACGTCGACCGGTTGTTTACCTGCCGGTGCCGGTTCGTGACGGACCGAAACGATATGCTCGATCAATTTTTTTACCCAGAGATCGCATTCCGCGGCCCGGTCCTGGTAAGGTTGCTGGGTGAAGATAAGTTTAAGGGTCTTTTCATTATCGATGTCAGCCGGGTCGACGACGGCGATAGTGATGCAAGGTTCCCGTGCCGGTGTGGTTCCGCCTTTAACCGATATTATCGTGTCAAATGGGACAACCTGTGGCTGTTCATTGAAATGGCCGCTGTCAACTAAGGCAAGCCGGTGGCTTGTAAGGATCAGGTCGTACTCAACATCATCAATGAGCACCCGATCCGTTGTCAGGATGATAGATTCGCCGCTTTTCAGGTATGGACCGGCCATTTCTGGTGACTCCCGAATTATATTTTCGTTGTTTGTAATGATATGCTTTTTAGGTGCCTGTCTCTTTTTACTGCCACGAGGCCCGGCGTTTCCTTGATATAGCTCGTGAATATAACGGTTAGCAGGGAAAGGATACAACAATGAAGGCAGTACTTATTTTTTCCGGGGGCATGGACAGCACTACTCTTCTGTACGATCTCATCGATCAGGGATACGAGGTTGCGGCGGTCACCTTTGACTATTCCCAGAAGCATAAAAAGGAGATCCGGTGCGCAGAAAAGACCTGTAAAAAACTGCATGTCCCTCATACCCTTGTCAACCTTCCAGTCTTAAACGATCTTGCCCCCTCGAGCCTGACCCGGGACACCTGGAAGGTCCCCGAAGGCCATTATGCTGAAGATACCATGAAGCAGACGGTGGTCCCCAACCGGAACATGATCTTTTTGAGCCTTGCAGCTGCTTACGCTATCGGTATAGGTGCAAAAAACCTGTTTTACGCGGCACACGCTGGAGATCATGCGATTTACCCTGATTGCCGGCCGGCGTTTGTGAGTGCTATGACCACAGCGTTACACCTTTGCGACTGGCACGATCTCGTACTCAGTGTGCCTTATTTATGGCTCTCCAAAGGCGACATTGTTAAAAAAGGAATTGGGCTCGGTGTGGAATATGCAGATACCTGGTCATGCTACAAAGGTGAAGACCTCTCCTGCGGGAAATGCGGTGCCTGCACGGAAAGGCTCGAAGCGTTTGCACAGGCTGGTATCAGGGATCCGCTTGCATACCAACCATAACTGCTTCATCTAGGGATTTTCGAATGCAATGTCAACCCGGTAATCCTGCGAGCATTCGCCGTCAAGAATGGTTTCGTAGTTTTGCGTCTGCCCCGGTCCAAGATTCCCGATATAGATGGATCGTGAGTCCCTGATGGTTCCGGTTCCGGTGTTTACCAGGTTGAAATCGAGTTTCAGGTTATCCGTAGAAACGTTCCCGGTGTTATAGACGTACCCAGTAAGGTCATCGTAGCAGCCATATTCCGGTGACCATGAATCCTGGTACTGGTAATGCGTATGAATGAGACCGGCGGCGTTGTCTTCTACATTCGTGGTACTGAGACAGCCAGCGCCAAAGACAAGTGCTATCGCAAGAAAAAGCACCGATACACAAAGAGAGCAGGTACGGGTATTCATGTCAGGTTATTACACTGATCTCTTAAAAAAAGGGATTGGTTACTTTAATACAAGGATTGATTCAGGTGCACGGATAAGGAGAGCAAGGCTTTCATAAATCTGGAACTCGAGGAGATCACCTATAGGTCCATTGAACCCGGTCACCATGTCTTGGCCGATAGCGACAGATGTGTACTGGCTGCCGGAGGCAAGTAAGACACCACCTTTCCTGAGTGCCGGCGCCTTTACGACACCATCGGTGACAATGGATCGGATATGATCGAGTTCTGTCCCATCCCCCTGGGGATACCGTCGGAAGAGCAGGTTATACAGTGCCGGGGCAAGTGCCATGCTGTACGGTCCATGGAACCCTGCCTCGTCAAGCTTTGTGACTGCATTGATAATCTGGTCTGCTGCTGCGCCTACTTTGTCCCACTTGGTAAGAGTAAGTGAACCTGCGCCCTCTGCATTGAGGAGGCCGTCAATTCCCGGAAGTCCCGAGAAGAGGATCCTGTCTTCTTTTTCAGCCGCATCCATTGCCGCACATGCTACCGGGGTAGTGTCCAGGACAATGTGGTCGCGTTCATAGGCAGCAAGATCCCGTTTTGCAAGGGAAAATTCTGTCCTGATCATCGTCACGGGAATCGCGGTGCTTCCTACGATCCCATCATCAATGGTATAATCTCCCATCGGGATGACCTTAAGACCGAACCCGAATGGCCCTTCAATGGGCAGGATCTTCCGGCCTGTCATCTGGCTTTTTGCAGCCTGTATCATCACATCGTCGATCAATTTCCATGTGGCCGCTTCAATCGGTGCGTCGTCTCGTCCAAGATAGGTATTTGCCATAATTTACACTCCTGTCGTTTTCAGTGATCCAATTGTCGGTTCATCCTTTGCGGTCGCCTCAGAAGCCGGAGCGTTTAACCCGGCTTGGGTGGCGTCCACCTCAAGTTTTCCTTTCAAGAGATACTGGTCTTCCTCGCCATTCGTGAGGATTCCCAGTAGCCGGATAAGTTCACCGGCATGGACGCGTTCCTCGTTTGCAATATCGGTGAGCACAGCCTTTGCAAGTGCATTATCCGTAGCATCCGCATGGGAAAGATAGCCATGAATCGCTTCCAGTTCTCCGGCTATATCGAGTCGGATCGCTCTGAGCAGTTCATCCTGAGTCAGTTTTCGATCCGGAACGGTGCCACTAAAGGGGTTGAAAAAGTCTGGCATGATATCCTCCGTTTTCTTTTACGTCAATAGTATATCAGGAAGCATAAATACTTTTAACTGTGGTAAACATTTGTCCGATCAGGTTATAACTTTCTTTTTTCTCAGTAGCCGGTTATAGGTAATTGCAAACCGGTGAGCCTCGTCTCTTATCTCCTGAACGTAGCGAAGCGCAATGCTTTTCTTATCAAGCCTAAGGGGGAAATCATCATCGGGCATATAGATTTCTTCTTCTCGTTTTGCAATAGCGATAACCGGCAGATTTGCAGATCCAAGTGTGGCCAAAGCATCCCGGGCCGCTGAAAGCTGCCCTTTCCCGCCGTCAATAATCACAAGGTCCGGAAACGGGGCCTGCTCATCAGCGAGACGTTTATACCTCCTTTTTACAATCTCTGCTATGGATGCAAAATCGTCAATGCCTTCTACCGTCTTGATCTTAAAACGCCGGTAGTTGCTTTTATCCGGTTTTCCGTCCCGAAACTGCACCATTGACCCGACCATGGCCGTACCGGCGAGATGGGATATATCAAAGCATTCGATTACCGAAGGTGCAAAAGGCATGTTAAGGGCCGCCCCCAGTTCAACACTTTTCAGGATATCGCGGAAGAACGCAATTTCGAGGTTCTTTTTGGCAAGGTCGAGCAATAATCGTTTATCTCCCCTCTTGGGAACAACAATTTCTACCTGCTGTCCTTTTTTTACCGAAAGGAATGATGCAAGGGCCGGATCAGTCTCGTGATCAAGGATCAATTCTTTTGGGGGTTCGCGGTCAGAATAATACTGGACAAGGAACTCTTCGAAGAAATCTTCTCCGGTATCGAAGGTGAATTCCTCTTTGTTTGCGAGAGCTCCCCGTTCAACATTGAATACGAGAAGGTAGACCTTTCCCTCAGTGACCTGCCATGCAATAACATCCTGGTCGTATGTGCGCCGGCGCTCTACCTGTTGACGTTCGGCAAGGTGTTCGATAGCAGTAATTTCATTCCGTAACACAAGAGCCCGTTCGTATTCTTTCTCTTCAGCCCGGGTAGTCATCTCGTTACGGAGCCTGGAAAGCAACTCGGTAGATTTCCCCTTGAGCAGGAGTGAGGCTTTTTTGACATTCTCTTCGTAATCCTCAAGGCTTACTGTGCCAGTGCAGGGGGCACTGCAGGACTGCAGATGCAGCCGGAGGCACGGGCGTTTTGGGAGTTTTTTACAGGTCCGAAGATGAAATATTTTTTTTGCGACATTAAGTACGTGATCGCGTTCCGCTGCGGAGACAAAAGGTCCAAAAAAGGTCCCGTCCCCGGTTGCCCGGCGGGCGATCACCAGTCGCGGGTACTTCTCCAGGGTCAGTTCTATCCATGCATAGCGCTTGGCATCTTTTAAGTCGATATTATACTTCGGCTGGTGTTTTTTGATAAGCGTATTTTCAAGAAGGAATGCTTCGGTCTCGTTATCGGTGACTACAACATCGACTGATGCGATATGGGCAACGAGGCTCCTGGTCTTGGCGTCATGATCTTTTTTAGTGAAGTAACTCGACACTCTTTTTTTGAGGTTCTTTGCCTTCCCGACATAAATGATTGTTCCGTTCTCGTCTGCATAGAGATAACAGCCGGGATTTTCGGGAAGGTTTGCAGTATCGATCATTCCTAAAAGAACTATCCGGATGCAGCCTTTTTAAACGCTCGGTATCGGGTAAGACCTCTGGTCAGCTGGCAGGGACCGGATTGGCGCAAGCAATTCTCCCACGATAACTCCGCACTTTTTTATGACTGATGACCTTGCCCGCAGGTATGTTTGGATGCATACAGGTCTCACATATCGCACAACCGTCAGGGCCCTGACCTTCCCCAAAATAAGCTAGCAGAAAACTCCTTTTACACGAGGTGATCTCGCAGAAATGGCATAGATCGCGGAATTTATCCCGTGCCATTTTGACCGTCTGGCTGTTCTTGCAACCATAGGACAACAAGTTCCGGATTTTCTCCACATCGGTCTTGCTGTGGAAGAGAATGCATTCAGCAGGCTTCCCGTCCCGGCCTGCCCGGCCGGTCTCCTGGTAATAGGACTCGATGGTTTTGGGGAGATCATAATGAACAACAAACCGGACATCGGGCTTATCGATCCCCATGCCGAACGCAACAGTGGCACATATGATCTGCACGGTGTTGTTCAGAAATGCATCCTGGATGCCTGCCCTCACCGGCGCGGAAATGCCTGCGTTATAGGCACGTGCCGTAAATCCCTTCTTACGGAGCTCCCCGGTCAACTCCACGGTTGTTTTCCTGCTCATGCAGTAGATGATCCCCGGTTCGTTTTTATGCCGGCTGAGTATATCGGTGATAAGGATAAGCGGGTTTTTCTTTTCGGTTACCTTGTAGGTAAGATTCTCCCGGTTAAAACTGCCTACGAATTCCTGGACGTGGACAAGCCCGAGCTGCCGGCAGATGTCCTTCCTGACTTCAGGAATTGCAGTTGCCGTAAGGGCAATGACCGGTACACCCGGGAAATAGTCCCTGAACCGGGCCAGTTTTCGGTACTCAGGCCGGAAATAGTGCCCCCATTCCGAGATGCAGTGGGCTTCATCGATGGCAATGAGATGGACTGGTGCTGTTGTGAGGATCTCAAGAAAACCGGCCTGCGTGGCTTTTTCCGGGGAGATAAACAGGAACTGCAGTCTTCCTTCTTTTATGTCGGTGATGACTTTTGCACGCTCGCGATAATCGAGTGTTCCGGTGCAGGCAGCTGCCAGTATCCCCCGGGCATTAAGATCATCGGCCTGGTCTTTCATAAGCGCAATGAGTGGTGAGATGACAACGGTGAGACCACCGAGACACAACCCTGGTACCTGGTAGCAGATCGATTTTCCGCTCCCGGTGGCAAGAATGGCCAAGGTATCCTGTCCTGCAAGGACCGCGTTGATTATTGACTCCTGAAGAGGCAGAAATGTGGCATAGCCCCAGTATTTCCTGAGCAGGTTAAGGGGCGTCTCGTGTCGTTTCTTTGCCTGACGTTTTGAGGTTGTCATAGAAATTTCTCATACCGGTGTAAACAACGACTGGTTGGAAGAAAACTTGACTGCTGTCCCATATGAACCATCAGGAGCGGGGGGTGAAACTAAAAAAGCATGCCGGGCATGCACAATCAGATGAGCTCCTGACGAAAAGGGTAGGGCATATACCTGTTTTAACAAGGTTGTCCAATTTTGCATCTTCCCTATCGGGAATGCACCTTGGACCGGCTGTTGGCACTGTACGTAATCGTTTCCAGCGGGGAAGGCCGGCGCCAGACTTCAACCTCGTCCTCATAATGGGCAGGAAGATACTCCATGGCTTGTTCAAACCCGAACTTACCAATGATATGCTGCATGATTGGACACGGTATAACGATCCGGATATCATATCCGTCCCGCAGCCACCTCCTGATAAGATCCTGGGTATTGCCTTTGTCCTTGAACCGTGATATGATGTAATAGAGATAGAGCCTGCAGTCATCATAGATCTCAAGCCAGCCGGAGAAGAGGGTATCAGAAAATCCGATTGCCTCTCCCTCCGGCGTCCCGGAATCAATACGTTTCGGCATGGAACAGGCACCTCCTGTTTTTGAAATTGTGGAAACATTATTCGCAATTCGAAAGAAAAACATAGCGATAGTGCATATCCGGTGTTTGAGAACGGGTCATCATCAACCCTTTATTCTTCGCTATCCAACAAGTACAAGACGGGGCAATAAAGAAATGATTGGACTTCTCGGATTCATTGGCATCGGGTTTTTGGCACTTGGTCTTATCCTTGCACTGCTGATGCTTTTTGCAATAGTAGTATTGATTATTCCGCTTCTCATCCTGGTTGCCATTCTTCTGGTGATTGGCGGGTTGTTGTTGTTCTGGTTATAATACCGGACAGCATTTTTCCAGAATAAAAAAAGGAATTATTTCTCTATTTTTTCTAGAAGCCGGTATTTACCGGCAAACCATGCAGGACGTTGTTTACATTGTTGTAGGTCATGCCGGTCGTTACATTTCCAGCATACATTACATCGATAGCCTGCCAGTCAATACCATCCGGTGCTGTCGTGTTATTTTGTCCGGCGTAGAATATGCTATCATTATAGGCTGTGGTCTGGCCGACAAATCCGAGATAATAGAGAAGACCGCGTATCATGTAATGTGTCCGCTCATCACCGGTTAAATTATTGTTGATGATTACCGTTCCGGATCGCGATGTGGCCTCGTAGGTTGCATTACCTCCTAAACTGGTAGCCGTTTCGTAAATTGATGCTATTTCCCCGGAACTCTCTTTGTTAACCCTGCCGACGGTCGGCTGTTGCTGTGCAAGATTATTCAGGGATGATTCCGGCAGGAAGTTCAAGATGATGTCGCCACCGGTACCTGACTGGATCGGTGTCGTCGGTAACTGTGCTGCCGGAGCAAGTGTGTTAAATTCCAGCAGGAAGGAACTCAATGTGCTTACGTCGTTATCGTTGTACAATCCCGTAATAGCAACCTTATTTCCCGTTGCACTCAACTGTCCGAGCGTCTGTGTTTTGCTCGTAAATGCAATATCCTGGAAATGGCTGTCAACCTGGTTAGCACTGTAGTTCATAGATGGCACGGTTAGTGTGGGTATAACCTGCGTCGCAGTTGTAACGACCACCGTTGGTGTAGCCGTTGTCGTAACAACCTGCGTTGTTGGTGTTGCCACGGGAGTCGATGTGGATTGAGATGTCGAACTCGTACATCCGGCCATGAAAAGCAGTCCTATAAGCAGCACAAATAACAGGAAAACACCGTAAATGTGTTTCATGTATCCAAAATGCGTTTTATAAATGATAATAATTGCCCTTTATTTTCAGTATATGCTCATCCGGCAGCGTACAGTTTTTCCCCGTTAATGGAAACCAAAGGACATTTTCTCGTCGTAAGATCAATATCCCCTCATTTCTGTAACGCGCTTAAACCTCAAAAGGCACCAAATATATTGAATAAAACACAATTATCAAATGGTGAATGTTTACTATGGAATCTTATAATGAATTTCTTCGGGCACTTTTACTTGGTGTGCTTTTAGGGGGCGGTCTCAGCATGTTTGGCAATTTATGGGTTGATGCCCTTGTGAATGGTGCGAGCCTGACCCAGATTCATCCACTGGAAGATCTGCGTTTTTTATTCATGACTGGCTTTGTAATCTGGTGTGGTATCATTATCATGATATGGAAAATGGTATATCCAAAGGCATGATTTTATGATTGATTTGGCAGATAACTGTTTGCATTTGGTCCTCTACCGTGATTAGCTTTTTACTATTCACCGTGGAGTGATACTTATGAGCGGTACGCAGATCCTCATCGGCAATGTCCCCCTTGAGAACTTTATCATCTTTACCGCCGCAACCATCGTCGTTATTTTTCTGTCCTACCTTTGCTATAAGACCGTGTCCGTTGTGCTGACACGATTGTACAGCCGATCGGTTGCCCGCTGGACAGCACGAGTTGTCGGCTATATTATTTTTGGCATTGGCCTGTATTACTGCGACCTCGCATTTCTCGGGTTTGATGTCAGTGCAACATTCGCCTCGCTGGGGATACTCAGTATAGCTCTCGCGTTTGCTTCCCAGCAGATCATCTCAAACCTGCTCGCCGGGTTCATCATTGCCATTAATCATACCGTTGAGCTTGACGATTGGGTAGAACTCGGTAATGAACCCGAGACGGGTATTGCCCAGGTTCAGGATATGACCTTTTCACGTACGACTCTAAAAGATCGCGATGGCCGGGTCTTTATCCTGCCCAATTCTGCATTACTATCCTCAAAAATTGTCAATTACTCACAATCAGGTTATATCGAGATCCCCGTGACGCTGTCACTTCCACCGGCTGTTTCCTTTGCTCAGGCACGCGAAACTATCCTTGCACTACTAGCTGCCCATCCGGAAATCCTGCCCAATATCAAACCCGAACATAAGATTGACACCCCGGGAAAAATGCTGGTGTCCCGTCTCCGCGAATTGTCTTTGCCGGAGAAATGTCCCGAACACTTCCCCTCAAGGGTTCTGCTCTCCGGCATCGAACCACCGGCAACTACGGTCTCTATCCGGTTTTGGATCGTTGATATTACCCGTCGCGAGGAGATTGTTTCGGATGTGCTGTATCAGATTAGCCAGAGACTAGCACTGATAGGAAAATCCTGACATAATCACTCTCTCAATTTTATCCGGATCTGGTGCATTAGCGGTTGATTAAGGATTTTTTACCGGAATCGTGGTCACCAATCGCAGACGCAACAGAGCCTATTAAACGACTTTAAGGGGCACCTCATGAATGATGTTGCTGGGAGTGATCTCCGGGGCAACATAGGTGAATGCGTCTGCTGTTGCAGTCGCCGATGTTCCGGCGGAAGAGGTGACCGTGATATCAACCAATCCAGCTGAACCGGCCGGGGAGACCGCGGTGATCATTGCATCGCTGGTAACGGTAAACGAGGTTGCCGGTGTGCCGCCAAAACTTACTGCAGTCGCTCCGGTAAAGCCTGTTCCGGTTATGGATATCGAGTCACCTCCGGCAGTCGAGCCGGATGACGGTGAGATGCCGGTAACTGCTGGACCGGAAGCCGGGGTAAATACGGGGTGGTTGACATTAGCGATATGGTCACCCGGATTGATGTAGTTCACCGGAGACGCTGTCTCTGTGGGGACTCCGGGATTGGGAGCAAACGTTTCTGTAACGACGATATGGTGGTCTCCAGGTCTTACTACGCCGGTGGTCCCGGAGGCAGTCGGTTGTTCCTGTGATGACGTTAGTGTACTACTGACTATCGCCGTCTCATCTGCTCTCACTGTTACCGACATGTTTGCGGGGTCATAGCCGGTGAGGGATAGAGTTACGACGTAATCACCTGGATGGATGTCGCGTAACATGAACGGGGTCACGTCCCCCGTATCGGTACCGTCGAGGAGGATTTCAGCACCGGCCGGGTTGGATCGAACAGAAATGCCACCCGTATCTGGTCGGGAACCCCCTTCGGTTACTGAAGGTGATGGTGTATTACCCGCACCGGTATTCTGTAAAACCGGGGCAATAACTGTGGGGTGAATGATACCTGTTTCCGTTAGCACGCCGGAAGAAAAATCCCGAAATGTTCCGGCAATCTGGTCCAAAATGCTTTTCGGGGGTTGGATGACGGAACCGTTGCCGGTTACGGTGGGCGTTGATGTACCACCCGAGCCGGTCAGTAGGGAAAAGTCTCTGGTAATACCTCCAAAAAACTGGTAGATAATGTTGGTGGACGTAGTTGCTGGGGGTTCACCATAGTAGTAGATTGGGGTGGTAGAGGAATGCAAATATGCTGAAGTGCCAGCGGGATTGGTGACGGTGACGTCCACGATAGCCGAGCTTTCACCGTTTTCTTGCGCAAATTGAACCGCCGGTGGTATCGCCGGTGCGGTCACGGTGATCACTGCATCACTGACCACCTTCACATTGGTCGCCCATGCGCTTTGGGAGCCTTCGGCTGCTGAGACACCATAATTGAAGAAATTTACTGCAGTCGTTCCGGTAAAACCCGACCCGGAAATGGTTACCGTGTTGCCACCGTTCAATGGGCCGTAGTTCGGCGTGATGCTAGTAATGACCGGGAGTGATCCAAAGAAGAATCGGTCACCTTTGGATGTTGCCGATGTACCACCGGGGGTTGTGACGGTAACGTCAACGGTTCCGGTAGCCTGAGACGGGGCAATGGCGGTGATTTCACCGTCGTTAACATACGTGAACGAGATGGCCGGTGTGCTGCCGAACATAACAGCATTCACATTGGCATCGTTAATTCCATTGGAAAAGCCACTGCCGGAGATGGTCACCGTATCACCACTCAGGCCGGATGCCGGTGAGATGCTGGTAACCGCCGGGGGCTCAACATAGAAGTAAATTTGGGTGGTAGAGGAATGCAAATATGCTGAAGTACCAGCGGGATTGGTAACGGTGACGTCCACCATAGCCGCCCCTCCCCCGTCTTGTTGTGCAAACTGGACAGCAGGTGGCACCGGTGGTGCGGTAACAGTGATCATTGCATCACTGATCACCTTCACATTGGTCGCCGATGCGCTTTGGGAGCCTTCGGCTTCTGAGACGCCATAATTGAAGAAATTTACAGCCGTCGCTCCGGTAAAACCCGACCCGGTAATGGTGACCGTGTTGCCACCGTTCATGGGGCCGGAGTTCGGAGAAATGCCAGTAACCGTCGGAACAGCATATGCACCTGCCGGCACTCCGATACCCGCCGCTAAAGCCATGATAACAACAATACTCAGGATGAATGCGCTCCTGTGTGTGAACCGCCCGATTGTTTCACTCATGTTTTTCACACCCAAATCCAATAGCTGCCAGATACCCTCATATTAGATGTCCCCGGGATTTCTTCATGGGAATAAAGATTGACATAATACAGTAACGTCCACTTCGAGGATAATTCAATCCTTTTTTTAAGGGATATATTTCTGCCGAAATTATTTTCATTTTTTATATATCAAAAGCAGGTGCATGTTAGCGGGGACGTACGCTCATGTAAGCGTTAATCTTTTGATGAGCATTATCGCATTTTAGTGATAGGATAATAAAGGTATCAGTGATAATGGGAGAACTCACTCTAGGAAAATTGCCGGGTTTTTAGGAGGCTTTTTTCGCAAGCATCGCCTTCAGGAACTGCCCGGTATAACTTTCCGGTACCGCTGCCACCTGTTCCGGAGTGCCGGTAGCCACGATCTCTCCCCCGGCATCCCCGCCCTCCGGACCGATGTCGATGAGGTGATCGGCTGATTTGATCACATCGAGGTTGTGTTCGATTACGACGACGGTGTTGCCTTTCTCTACGAGGTCGTCGAGCACTTTGATGAGTTTTTTGGTATCGTCAAAATGGAGCCCGGTTGTGGGTTCATCGAGCAGGTACAGGGTCTTTCCCGTCGCCCTCTTTGCGAGTTCCCTGGTGAGCTTGATCCGCTGTGCCTCGCCTCCTGAAAGCGTGGTTGCACTTTGCCCCAGTTTGACATAGTCTAAACCAACCCGGGAGAGCATCTCAAGTTTGCTCTGGATCGAGGGTATGTGTTCAAAGAGCGCCATCGCTTCCTCGACGCTCATGTCCAGCACATCGGCAATTGACTTACCTTTGTATTTTACTTCGAGGGTCTCCCGGTTGTACCGCTTCCCCTTGCACTCTTCGCATTCGATATAGACGTCGGGCAGGAAATTCATCTCGATCTTGATCAGGCCGTCTCCTTCGCAGGCCTCGCACCGGCCGCCCCGGAGATTGAACGAGAACCTCCCGGGCTTGTAGCCTCGCATCTTTGCGTCCTTGGTTTCCGCAAAGACCGCCCGGATCTCGTCAAAGAGCTTGGTATAGGTTGCCGGGTTCGACCGTGGTGTCCGGCCGATGGGGCTCTGGTCGATGACGATGACCTTGTCGATCTCAGAATCGAAGGTGATCGCTTTGTGGGCACCTGCCTGTTCCCGGGAACCGTACAGCTTCTGCATCATACCCTTGTACAGGGTGTCGTAGACCAGCGTGGATTTGCCGGACCCGGAAACGCCGGTGACGACGGAAAAAAGGCCGATGGGGATTTTAACGTTGATGTTTTTGAGATTGTTTTCCGTGCAGCCTTTGACCGTGATATACTTCGTTGCTTTGCGACGACTCGTGGGTACCTCGATCCGTTTTTTCCCGGCAAGGTACTGCCCGGTGAGGGATTTTTTGTTCTTTTCTATCTGCTGCGGTGTGCCTTCGGCTATGATCTCGCCACCATGGAGCCCGGCACCCGGCCCGATGTCAATGACATGGTCTGCACTGCGGATCATGTCCTCGTCATGTTCCACAACAATGAGCGTGTTTCCTATGTCACGGAGGGTTCGTAACGTTCCGATGAGTTTTTTGTTGTCGCGCTGGTGCAGCCCGATGGAGGGTTCATCGAGGACGTACAGGACGCCCATGAGGTTTGATCCGATCTGGGTGGCAAGCCGGATCCTTTGAATCTCGCCCCCGGAGAGGGTACCGGCGTTTCGTGAGAGCGTGATGTAGCCAAGACCGACCTTTTCCAGGAACAACAGCCGGGAATTGATCTCTTTTATGATCTGCCGGGCGATCTCCTGCTCTTTTTCGGTGAGTTGGAGACCGGAAAAGAATGCCAAGCCGTTGGTGATCGAAAGATCCGTGACATCGATGATCGATTTATCCTTGATCCGGACGGCGAGCACTTTATCCTTGAGCCGTTTTCCCTTGCAGGCCGGGCAGGGAAAGACCCGCATATAATTCTCCAGCTCCCGTTTCCGCCATTCTGACTGGGTCTGGGAATAAAGTCGGGCGGTCTGGGGGAGAAGACCCTCCCATTCGCCGTTATGCGACCACTGGGCCTCCCCGTTTTTCATGCTCATCTCGAAGTGCATCTTTTCGTTCGAGCCGAACATGAGCGCGTTGTACTGCTCTTCGGTGAGGTCTTTTATGGGCGTGAGGGCCGAGAAACCGTAGTGTTTTGCAACGGTTGCGAGGTACTGGCCCCGGAAACCGTCCATGGGGTTCCGGTAGGGGGCAACAGCACCGTCTGCGATACACCGGTCTTTATCCGGGATGATGAGATCGGCGTCGAATTCCATCTTGACGCCGAGCCCGTGACACTCTTCGCAGGCGCCAAACGGGCTGTTGAACGAGAACATCCGCGGCTGGAGCTCTTCGAACGCGAGGCCGCAGATGGGGCATGCTAACAGGGAGGAGTAGGTTGATTCTTTGCCTGATTCATCGGCAACGAGTACGAGACCCTCGGACTTTTTGAGGGTGTTTTCTACTGCTTCTGCAAGCCGCGAACGATCTGTTGTTTCTAACCGGTCGATGACGATCTCGATATCCTGCTTCTTGTACCGGTCAAGGGCGATTTCTTCATCGGTCCGGATGATGTTTTTATTGACCCGGACCCGGGCATATCCCTCTTTGTTGAGGTCTTTGAGGAGTTGCTGGTAGGTCCCTTTCTTCTGCCTTACGATTGGTGCGAGTATGGTGACCATGCCGGAGTACTCGGCCGCTATCTGGTCTGCGATTTTTTCCGGGGTCTGGGCCGCGATGGGGATGTTATGTTCAGGGCAGTAGGGAATACCGATTCTCGCAAAAAGGAGCCTGAGGTAATCGTAGATTTCGGTGGTGGTTCCTACGGTTGACCGTGGATTTTTGGAGGTGGTCTTCTGCTCTATGGAGATGGCGGGCGAGAGTCCTTCGATGCTGTCCACGTCGGGTTTGTGCATGAGGCCCAGGAACTGGCGGGCGTAGGTGGAAAGTGATTCGACGTATCTTCTCTGGCCTTCGGCATAGAGGGTGTCAAAGGCTAATGTGGATTTGCCGGAGCCGGAGACACCGGTGATGACGACAAGCTTGTCCCGGGGGATCTCCACATTGATATTTTTCAGGTTGTGCTGGCGGGCACCTTTAATGATGATATTTTTCATGTGATGTGAGGTACCAAAGGATGCCAGTGGTTAAAAGAATGATTAAGATGACAGTGCAGGGGATTTGTCAATGGCTGCCAGAAGGTGTTGGATATTTTATATCCCGACTTTTCCGACACCCTAAAAAGGGCAATAATCCGGTCATGCATTGAGCGGTACTAATTACCCCGCATTATCCATAAAAAATCCTGCATTAATGAAGGCCGTGATGATTGTCGGAATCACGAATTTGATAATGGAAACCGTGTAAAGTACCCTGCATTTCTTGCCTCACTAAAAAGGGTTATGACCAGCCCGATCACATATCCAGAGGTAATAAGTACCCGCATTATCCATAGGAAATCCCGCATTAATGAAGGCCGATATGAGTCGGAATCTTCCGCAGAGGGCATCAATACAGGCGAGCGAGTACCGGCCACACATAATAAACGTTGATTATTGTCCAGGGGGTCATCAATGTTGCGGCAGCATCCGGGAAAAATCCCGATCTTACTTTTTCCGGTATTTCTTTCCGGCCGAGAACGCCTTTTCGACCTGTTTTCCGATAGCGAAATAGGCGCCTTGGGTTAGTAAGATTGGGTTGATCTTCGTGACATCCGGTTTTCCGTCAGTTATGCAACCCTTGTCAGCGTAGACCTCGACAACTTCCCCGATATGAAGCAGGTGGCTCCCGCAGTCAACGGCTTTGAAGAATTTGCATTCGATATTGACCGGGCACTCCTCAGCCATGGGAGCAGTCTTCAGCGTACCGTAGAATGATGTGAAGACCCCGGATTTGTCCTCCTGTGCCCCGGAGACGAGACCGCAGTGGTCGGTCTCGACTGCCAGTCTGGCTGACGGTATATTCAGACTGAAAGTCTTGTTCTCCTCAATTCCCTTAACCGTGTACCGGGCCTTGTTGAGCGCAAGACAGACCATCGGCGGAGCCATGCAGGCTATCGTCGCTGCCCCAGCCGTCATATAGTTTGCTTTTCCCTTAACATTCGCGCCCACAAGCACGGCGGGCATGATACTCATATACGGCATTGGGCCGAGCGTGATTTTGTCCATGATTTCTCACTTCGATGATGTGTGTACAAGAGGCGTTTAAAGGTATCTTTGGAGGAACTTGATGCGTCTTGCGGGTGGGGACATATTTTCCTCGATGTAGGCTTAATGCTATCATTCGAAGACTTAACAGAGCCTTCTGTTGCGTTGTCGGGATTTTTAAGGGGTTAACAATACTGTCTAACGACTGTATCATTTTTATAAAGTTCCGTTAATGCAACGTCACTTTATATCGTAATCTCTTTATATTGTCCTATAGAATGTATGGTAACTAAGATGTACAGGTTTATTTGAAATTGGGAATCTCTCAATTTTGTCAAAATACTTGTAACTCCGGGTTGTTTGTTCATTTGATGGAGTTGGTGGCTAAGATGGGTTTAAAACGGTATAGTCTGGTTCTTGCATCGCTGTTGATTTTAGCGCTGGTTATTGTTGTGGCACCCACACCCGCGGCGATAATCACCATCGATAACAGTTCCCTGAATGCGCTCGCGACAAATATTTCCGCGATGCATGATGGTGATACCCTCGTTCTTGAGCCGGGAACGTATTTTGTGTCTTCCGTGATCTTGTCAAGTGGTAAGAATATCACCATCACGGCGGCAGCTGGTCATGGCCCGTCGGACACGATCATCGATGGGCAGTCCAGTTACAGGTTTATCTATATAACGGATTCCTCATCCCTCACCCTCAGCAATCTGGCCCTACAGAATATGAATTCAGAAAATGGTGGGGGTGGCGCAATTGCAGCGAGCGGCCCCCTCACCATCACTGGTTGCCAGTTCTACAATTGTACCTCGGGTACGGGTGATGGTGGATCTATCTGGTTTAATCCTCTCCATAGTGCCGCTTACACTCTCACCATTACCTCATCTTCATTTACCAAATGCACATCAAAAACAACCTCCGAAGGCGGCGGAGCGATCTTTGCCTGGACCGGCAGCACGGTTAATATCACATCCTCATCCTTCACCAATTGCGTGGTAACAATTTTGAAAGGCGGTGCAATCTATTCATCAGGCCCAGTAACCGTGACCGGGTCCACGATTACCAACTGCACTGCATCCGATACCAGTGGGTATGGAGGAGGCGGTGCTATTAACGGACCCCAGGGAGGCGGGACGGTAACCGTAACCGGGTCCACGATCACTAACTGCTATGCAAATGGAGCGGACGGCATTGGAGGTGCCATTTCGGCACAAGCGATAAACGTGAGTTCATCTACTATCTCCAACTGCGCGGCAGGAGGTTATGGTGGTGCTCTTTCCTCGTGGAGTTCGGTATTGTTGACCAATTCCTCGATAGTCTCCTGCAACACAACTACCAACTGGGGGGGTGCCATTTCGGCACAAACAGTAACTGTTCAGTCATCCCAGATTTCCAACTGTACCGCCGGGAGTAATGGTGGCGCAATACATTCGGCAGGTGTGACCACGCTGACCTCATCGACCATTACCGCTTGCACAGCTGTAACCGATGGCGGCGCAATTTACGCAGGTGGAAATGTAAACATAACGGGGTCCACGATCACCAACTGCTTAGCTACCGGCACCAGCGCTAACGGCGGGGGTATTTTCTCTGGGGGGAGCGTAACAGCAACTTCGTCCACGTTCTCCGGCTGCAGCTGCCCATCATATGCCGGAGAAGAAGAATACACCAACAACGCCGGCGGAGCAATTTATTCTACATATGGCGTGAACGTTTCCGGGTCCACCTTCACCAACTGCGGAATAGCAAGTCCCGATGGCTGGGGTGGCGCTATTTTCGTACTCACCACTCAAGGAGAGACAGCTCCCTCTCCTGGATCGATAATCCCGGCAGCTTACGCAACGGTGACCAATTCTGTATTCACCAACTGCACGGGCGGTTGGGACGGTGGCGCCGTTTACGTTCAGAACGGTGACCTTACGGTGAGTTCGTCCACGTTTACCTCCTGCACAGATTTGAATTGGGATGCCTATGGCGGTGCAATAGACGCGCGTCATGAAGGATCGGTGGGCGGTATACTGTCAGTAACTTCATCCACATTCACCAATTGCGCGGCAGGGGATGGCTATGGTCTAGGCGGTGCCATATATTCAGATAATGAAGCAGTGGTGAACCAAACGACCATTACCAACTGCTCGGTAATAGGAGCAGATAGTGACGGTGGGGCTATCTTTTCCCGGGGTACGGCAGTATTGAACCAAACGACCATTATTGATTGCTCGGCTGGAGGGGCCGGGAGTTTAGGCGGCGCTGTCTTTGCCCAAGGTGGTAACATCCAGTTCTCCCGGTTGGTCAACGATAACACAACCTTAGCAGTGGTCCAGGGGATATTTCCAGCTGCCCCGGCGGGCTCCCAGAATCCGCAAAACACCGGCACCGCATTTTCCGGCGAATATCCGGCGATGATTGCCACGGACAACTGGTGGGGCACGAACAGCAACGTCTCCAGCTTTGTAAGCAACGGCGTTTTGTATAATCCGTGGCTGGTACTGAATGTCACCGCCACACCGGCAGCCATCACCTACTATCCCCTCCAGACCTCCACGGTCCAGGCAAGCCTTATCTACGATTCCAACGGGGACAATACCTATCTACCCGGGAGTGTCGTCCCGGATGGCATCCCCGTATCTTTTAGTGTGATTTCCGGGCTAGGCGGGGTCAATCCCTCACAAACATTGACCGCCTCCGGTGTGTCGCAGACCACATTTACTCCCACGGGAACCGGGACAGCAACGGTCGACGCAACCGTTGATGGCTATCCTGCCCCTGTGACGATCAGTATCACCGGTTCTGCCCCCACATCCCACTCACACAGTGCCGGCACTGTCTATTGGGAAAATACCGGCAACACCGGAACCTCCTCCGGGTATACCGGCCCCAGTACCACCCCGGCCGCAGGAAGTCCAACCCAGATGCCTACGGTAGGTCATCCGACGGTAATGCCAACACAACCGCCAACGGTTAACCAGCCTGCTCCAGTATCTACTACAATCCCGCCAGTTCCAACTAATACACCAAAGACCGGCCTCGATGCCGTGCCCATCCTCGGTGCAATCGGCCTGTGCGGCGCAATATTCCTGTTCCGAAAGAATGGGAACTAATCTTTTTTTCTCAATCTATCTCTTTTCCTTGTGATTTTGCCGAATTCATACTCAGATATAACCCCGTAAAACACCAATATATTCAATGGCCGATTTTCAAAAACTCGCCCCGGTAGACAACGAAGGTGGGTTCTCCCACTCTTCTCATGATGTCAGGCTCCAGCGTCTCGACACGTACCTTCCCTCCACCGGTACCCCGTCCGGGAAACTGAAGTACTCCATTGACAATTTCGCCGGTACAGAAAAAGCGTGGGACAACGCTCTTGCCGTCTTCGTGCCGGAAGGCGTCCCCGTCCAGCACGTAGACCATGCCAGGTTCGCCCATGATGCACGTGCGGAGGCTGCCCGGTTAGGGTACAAAATTGTCGGGCACCATGTAGATACAAAGGTCATTGACAAAGGCCCCGGAGAGCCGCGGGTCATGACCAAAGCCGTCTTCACCGACCCCGAAGTAGACCGGCTTGCAAGCATGGGAAAACTCTTCGTCTCTTCCGGCTTCGACGCCGAAATTATCCCCGGGGAAGACCGCATGGCCGGTACCGTAACCCCAAACCCACATTCATGCCCGTTACCGGGCATCGCGGTCTGTAACATCAGACCTGACAAGAGCCCGCCCGGATCCCCCACTTTTTTTACGACCACTTTATTTTCGCACTCCTCACCACATGTTTATGCACCGCCGTTCGGAGACATGAGCTTTCAGGAGCGTTTTCCATGGCGAAAAAGGTTCAGGACCCGGCCCGGGTCATCACCGCAGACTTCGAAACGATCAGGAGTACCGCCGGTCTCGATGCAGTGGCCGAAGGGTCTGGCTGGCAGAGTTTCGAGAAGCTCGCGGCCTTCATCTTCGAGAAAAACGGGTTTGCAACAACCGTCGGGACGGTAAAGACCCGGAACCGGCACCGGAGGCAGTACGATGTCATTGCCCGGAAGAACGGCAAAACCCTTCTCGTGGAATGCAAGCAATGGTCGGGCAGCCGCTACCGCTTGTCCGCGCTCAAGAAAGCTGTCATCCAGCACCGGGAGCGGACGCTGTTTTACGAAAATATAACAAATGAGAATGCTGTTCCTGTCATCGTCACGCTCATTGAAGAGGAGATCCGGATTTTCGAAGGCGTTCCCCTAGTCCCGGTGCACCGGCTCAACGCTTTCATCGGAGAACTGGAGAATGGTGCGGATGGGATTTCGTTTGGAGAGTTTGAGGAGGTGGAGATAATAATAGAGGATCTGTCGGAGAGTTCCCGGGAGGAATAGTCACTGTCCTTGTGCGTTCAATCATGTTTGCCTGAACTTCATTTATCACCAATGCGAGAATAATTTCGGAAGACATAAGTCCAAAAAAAAGAGCATTAGCATAATTCCCGATGCCAGAGCATACGCTGTCCTTTAATCCGAAAAAGAAGTCAAAAACAGGATTTTTTTAACGAAGGAATGCGCCGGAGATCGGGATTTTGGGGTTAAGAAAACATGATTAAACCAACCAGTGAGAGCATAATAAGAGCGAATCGGTTTTCACGTACGCAAAAACTACTCATAATGATGATCCTTGCAATCTGCATTGCAGGAACCGCAAGTGCCGCAAACCTGGTAGTACACGAATCCGCGGTACGACTCGTGAACAATGTAACCGTAAGTGATCCAGACAGCACCCCGACCTCGCAGGGAATTACGCTTGACCTGAAAGAATCAGGTGTCATACCCACCACGACGAGCCAGAATGCCGTACAGTTACAGGATGTGCCCGGCACCATCGTCAATGCTGTGCTGGATCTCATTCCGGGCCATACCAGCCAGCCAGCGGTTGCTACTACACTGTCCCCGTCTACCCTAACGCCTCAGTATGCCATCGGGACCAGTTCCGTCCCTGCCGGTGCCACGGGTTCGTCAGCTATATGGTCGTGCAAACTCCAGAACTTCGCCCAGGAAACGAGTCTGGGCACCGTTGATGTCAGTCAATACACCGAAATCAGGGTGTTTGTCTATAACAATCCGGGTCCGTACTCAAGCAACGCTTATATTTCCCTGGAGGAGCCTTCGGGAGGTCAGCCTTTTGCGTATACCCTGGATACCTTTACCGTGGCACCCGGTTACACGGTAACCAAGATATATGACGTCCCTGGTGACTCTATACAGATCCTTGCAAACCCCGGATTCGGTAATGGCAATGCTCCGCCGAGCGACAGTGTCGCCGTCGAGATATTCGGGAAGTAATGCGGTTTTTGACAGATCCTGAGAAAATCTGTTTTTCCGGAGGAAAACAAGAATTTCCTTGGTCCCGGCACAATCGGAAAACCGTACGGATCGGTTCTGGTAGGATCACGGGACTTCGGGAACAACTGCTGAATATTTCTTTGACGTGAAAATTGAGAATTCCCCTATTTTTCCTTAAAATGAAAAAAGAGAGATTGCCCCATTTTCAGGACGTTTTGCGAATAAGTTCTTCAATCATCTCAATTTCGATATCCTGAATTTCCAGGAGTTTATGTCCCTGATTCGTCAGAAGAAAATCCATTTTTTTATGGAGCCGGTGAATTTCGGAATCAGTATGGATGCTTACCTGGAAATCGCGATCGGCATGGAGACGATCTCTCTTCTCCTGCCGGTTCTGGCTCATGATAATGACGGGAGCCTGAATCGCAGCAACTGCAGAGAGGGCAAGGTTAAGCAGGATATATGGATAGGGATCGAAAGGGCGGGATAGTAAAATATAGGTGTTCAGGATGACCCAAAAGAAAAATACGCCGGTAAAAATACCGATAAATGTCCAGCTCCCGGCAAAACCCGCAAGGGAGTCGGCAACATGTTCGCCAAAGGTCATTTCCTCATTATATGCGATATAGTCATTTTTCGGGAGATGATCCTCAACCTTTATGTCTTTATCGACGGTTCCTTCGAGTGATGCATACTCATCTCTTTCATTTTTTGCGACATCCCGGACATACTGTATCCGGAGCCGGTTGAGATCATCCTGACAAATATATCCTTCCGGTGACCATTTCGGATGTTCCTTTACCATGACATCAACGATTGATGCAGGAATCAAGCCTGCAGGTACAAGGTCAGAAATTTTCTTCTGTTTCCCGCAAATCTGGCAGGGAAATGTTTCCTCGTCCGGCAATCTCAGGCCCCATTATTCCCTTCGCCACCCGGGAACAGATAGTAATTGTCAATAAGTGTATACTGGTCGCCCGAGGTCATCGTGACATTAACCACGACAAGATCGGTAGTTGTTGTGCCCATTAACGTAACGACCGAACCGGTCGTGGGATAGTCTAAGTGTCCGGTTTCCACGATGCCGTCAGAACGGATTACCGTGACATCCATACGCTCGGTCATGCCAAGCCCAAAACCGCCATTGAATGCCGTGATGATTGTCGGATTTTCCGAAATTGAATTGCGGCTAACGCCTACGTCGATTGATTCGTAGCCTGGAACCGTCTGGACTGGGCCGGGGGTGGCTAAAAGGGAAGGCGCTACCGTTGGTACTTGTGTTGTTGACTGGATTTGTGGAGTCTGCGTGGGGGAGGATAGTGGGACTAAAGACTGACTGGTGCAACCCATGACGAGTGCACAGGCAGACAGGAGGAGAACAAGAATAACCAAACATGGTTGTCTCATAGCAGTACCCCGGATTCATTCAGAGGGAGACTTTGCATATCTTCGATCCTACTGGTAAATATAGCGATTTTTCCGGTGTGTCGTTCATAGTTTTCGTGCATTTACCCCCTCCATTTCCTCGTGAGCGTTTTTACGAGAGTTTCCTCATGAAAAATTATTCAATAATACCTGCGGGAATAATCAGCATACAGCGAGAAAGGGGATATAGGGAACCCCGTATTGCAAAATCTGTAACAAGGTCCCGGAACTCCTAAGGCCGTCATTGACGGATCGAACGGCACGTATTTTTCATTGTTTTCAACTTCAGTAAACGGGAGTGATATTTAATCTGCCCTGATAACTCCACGGGACACAATGAAGTTCTCGTCATGACCAAAGCCCTATTGATTCCGTAATAGTCCCAGTATTGCACCATAATAACGCAAAATATATTATATATAAAGTGATGAATAATAAAAAAAAGGAAGAACAACAATGGCGTTCGATGTAGATATCGTTAATCTTATCAATTTAGTGCTTTGCGTTATTATCGTCGTTCTGGGAGTAATTGTCTACTTAAAAAAGAACTTAGTGATTGCATTGATCATCGGCCTTGCCTTTGGACTTTTTGGCGTCTCTCATCTCTATACCTTCCTGGGACTTGAACCGTCATGGGTGGCCGCTACAATCTCTGCTCGCATTGTTGGTTACATTTTAGTAATCTTTGCGTTATGCTTGTTCCTGAATAACAAAATCGACAAAGCAGAGGGAAGCTGAGATGGTTCAGTCACCTGGTTAATTTTGACGTGGTTCACTAAATATAATCCCTCATAAAAAATTTCCAGTTATACATACTCTACGTCTGCTTCTGTTGTCCAAGTAACCGGGCAAAGTATGCGGTGAGTAGGTTACTCCCCTGGGACCCCTCACCGGTAACCAGGACATTGGGGGTGATAACAATCTTCCCATCAGCGATCTTCTGGATCGCCTGTAACATCGCAACGTTTTCAGCGCCGAGAGCGTCTTTCTGTGCGATGTAAGCCTTTGCGGTACCGATACCGACCTGTTCATTTGCATACGCGGATCCGTCAGCATTCGCTTTGGTTGCATCACGGGTACCGTATGCGGACTCTCGTGCAGCCTGGGCGTTGTCCTTGTTAATATCGATGGACAGTTTTGCCGCAATAACCTGGCCCTGCATATCAGCGCGAGCCGTCTTTTCAGCGACGGCGATCCGCTCTTCCTGCGCCTTTGCCTCCTGCTGGTACTGCTGCTGTTGCTGAACCGCGATCTGCTTTAAAGTCTGGGTCTTCAGTAAGGCTTCATCGACCTTGATGTAGGCTATCAGGAGTCCCTGTACCTCGACATGATACTTCTTGAACTCTTCCTGCGCTCTTTCAAATGCCGTCTGCTGGAGTTTAGTACGGTCATGGACGAACTGTAATGCCTGCTGGTTTCCTGCCTCGTTCCGGAAGGACGCATCAATCAGGGGGTGGGCCACCTGCTCGATGAGGTTATACACACTACCGAACCGGGCAATAACAAACGGTGCGTCATTTGCCGGAATCCGGACGATCAGTCGTACATCCACTTCAAGCTGGAACCCATCCTGCGATGTGACCCGTAATTGTCCAAACTTGAAGAATTCAGCAACATTAATGTTCGTTCCCTTGTTCTCCTGGGTGAACTGCAGGGTCTCTTTAGTCCCTTCTGGACTTGCCCAGTCAATGGTTACCGCACTGGTCGGGACAATCTCTGCCCTGTATGCAGCTGTATTCAGGTTATACTTCCCGGGTGCAATGGGGTCCCGGAGGATACCTCGTTTTGTTTTATCGGTTATCAGGAGCTGTTCAGCATCTTCGTGGATCGGCTGATCCAAGGTGGGGGATGCTACAATGGGCGGAGCAGTATCCTTTGACTTTTCGAGTTCTTCACCCACACTCGATATAATAACGGCAACATTTCCGGGGGGAATAATTGCCATATCGACCGGAACAACATCGAACAGCAGGGGGTTAATGTAGTAATCACCGGGCTGGAGGGTTTCAAGCTGGGTGCCACGGTATCCATCGCTCTTGATGAATACCTGCCCGTTCTGGAAATGGCTGTGATCACCGTGTGGCGCCGGAGCAATCGCAAACCGGGAAGGAAGCGGGATACCATCAAGTGCCGTCACAATCCCGACTTTTCCCTGCGGGACCGCTACAATCGGCTTATCCGTGACTGTAAAAATACGGGTGTTAATACGGTACGTACCAGGTTTTAAAAGAGTGATCTGTGGTCCCTTACATCCACCGTTTTCAAGAAACATCCGGGCATCCTGGAATGAGTTACTTTCTACTTCATCGCCGAGCAACCGGCCGGAAGGGATTGCTACACCATCAATAGACGAGACAATACCGATATGCTCCGGAGGAATCGTTTTAACGCTTTCGCGGTCGACTTTCCAGATAATCGGGATAAAGTAATAAAGCCCCGGCATCAGGATATCGGCTTGGACACCGATCTCTCCTTTTGTGGCGATGATCTTTCCCTGGGGCAGCTTTTTCCCGAACATCTTCCTTGTGACAATCCCGACCTCACTTGCATGTATCAGGATCAGTCCTGTGAGGAGGAACCAGATAATAATTATCACAATTATAGCTAGCAGCAGCTGCGTAATGAAATCCATAATTCCTCCTTCTTTGGTTCTTATATCTAGTTTTTTGCATGGTTAACGTAATTTCATTACCGGAACCTAAAGAAAAGAATGCTGTTATGCCCCATCAGTGCAGATTTTGTAAAAGTCCGCCAAGGCAAAAATATCACGTTGAGTATAGCAATAATTCCCGCTTCCTTATGATCTTGCACAATCCTCATTAACCCGGCCCCGGTAATACTTTCTAGAGGAACACATCCCGGGAGTACCCGCCACCATGTCACGCACCCTTTTATCCGAAGCGGAAGGCTACGAACTGCTGAAACACTACGGGATCCCGGTGCCCCGGTATGCGGTTGTCCAGACCGCAGATGAGGCCGGGCATGCAGCGGCGGATATCGGGTTCCCGCTGGCAGCTAAGATCGTCTCTCCCCAGGTTGTCCACAAAAGTGATGCAGGAGGTGTCATCACCGGCATCGCATCTGCTGCAGCCGCTGCAGAGGCATTTCGATCCATCACAAAGAACGTGAGGACTGCATATCCCGACGCTGATATCCGCGGCGTTATTCTCGAAAAGCAACAGGATGAAGGCCTTGAACTGATTGTCGGGGGAAAGACTGACCCGGCGTTTGGGAAAATAATCACGATTGGTATGGGCGGTACGCTTGTTGAACTGATCCGGGACGTCGCTATCCGGCTCCTGCCGATCACTGATGACCAGCTCCGGTCCATGATTCACAGCCTCCGGGGATACCCCTTGATCGCTGGATTTAGGCACAGTGCACCCCGGGACGAGGCTGCTCTTGTGGCAATTGCCGGTTCGCTCATCCGTATGTTCCTGGAACATCCCGAAGTCCAGGAGTTCGATATCAACCCTGTCATCCTGTATGCAAAAGGGGGGTGCGTTGTAGATGCACGTATTTATACAACCGATATCCAGGAACCAGCGAACCCGGATGAAGATCGTTTGGCCATGCCGGAGACCCTGTTAAAGATCGGATCAGTTGCGGTCGTTGGGGCTTCGCAGAATCCGGATAAAGTCGGGTATGCAATCTGCCGGAACATGCTTGGCTTTTCTGGCAACCTGTACCCGGTTAATCCCAACAATGCCGCGATTCTCGGAAGGACCTCGTACCCGTCACTGACTGCGATCCCGGGGCCGGTGGATGTTGCAGTGATCGCCATACCCGCAGCAGGCGTACCTGCCATTATGGAAGATGCGGGGAAGAAGAAAGTCCCTCTCGTGATTATTGTCTCTTCGGGGTTCCGGGAGACCGGGCCTGCAGGAAAAACACTGGAAGAACAAGTGCTTTCCACGGCAAGGAACTATGGAATCCGGGTCATGGGCCCTAATTGCTTAGGATTTATGCTGCCGAGTAAGGGTATCAACACCACGTTTGATCCGGTCTCTCCCATGTCCGGCTCCATAGCGTTTATCTCGCAGAGTGGCGCGATCATCACCACTATCGTGGACTGGAGCCTCCCAGAAGGGATCGGGTTTTCTGCGGTGATTTCTGTTGGAAACCAACTGGACCTTACGTTTGAAGATTTCATACGGTGGACTGGTTCGGATCCTGCAACAAACGCCATCATTCTTTATGTTGAGGAGATAAGGAACGGCCGTCGCTTTTTGGACGTCGTCAGCCGGATCACCCCGGTAAAACCGGTTATCGTCCTGAAATCCGGGTCCTCCCAGATTGGACAGAAAGCGGCATCGTCACATACCGGTTCCCTTGCCGGCAGTGCTGAGGTGTACCTGGCTGCATTCCGGCAGGCAGGCATGATCCCGGTCCGGTCGATCCGTGAAGCATTCCAGGCGGCTGAACTCCTGGCGTCTGAAGGGTACCCCCACGGTACCCGGGCAGTAGTGATCTCAAACGCCGGCGGGTTTGCCGTCCTCTCGTCGGATTATGCAGAACGCTTCGGGATCGAGCTGGTGACATTCCCCGATACTCTCGTTCAAGAACTGGATGCAGTATTACCTCCCAACTGGAGCCGTGAAAACCCGATTGACATGGTAGGTGATTCTCATCCCGACCAGTATGCAAAGACCTTTGACGTGATGATAAAACACCAGGATCTCTGGGACATCGCGTTTGTTATAGCTGTACCGACCGCACTTGCCAATCCCCTCAGGATAGCAAACGAACTGATCCGGTTCTCCAAGCATACAAAGAAAATGATCGTCGGCTGTATGATCGGTGGAGACTCCATGAAAACACCGCAAAGAATCCTCCGCGAAGCAAAAATCCCTAATTTCCCGGACCTTGAGGATGCATTCCGCTCTGTGGGTAATATCTGCCGGTATACGTGCCGGAACAAAAACGGCAATCCGGATGACAGGCAGGATCCCTGATTTTTTTATGGCGACCCTCTAACTTCTGCCATCATATCATCATAAATACCGGTGGATACGAAGTTCCTTTCATGACGCTGCGTCTGGTACTTGGTCCGGCTCTCCTTCTGGTACTGGTCCTTGCTGTCGCCGGATGCACGCAACCGGCTGTAATATCGCCGGCGGTATCACCGGTATCACCGACTATGACCCCCTTTCTGACCCCGGTTCAGACCGAAACCCTGGATTCAGTCACCCCGGGGCCGACCGGGGTCCTGCCTGATTACTGGGCGGTCGATGTCCAGACCCAAAGCAACGGCCAGGCAATTAACCCGCAGATTATCGTAACTTTCCGGGGCGGGATGGGCATGGATCTTATCCAGGGACTGGATATTAAGGTCATCCGCTCTGATGGTATCGTGGAAACCGGGCAGATGATCCAGCCCCTGAACATAGGTCAGAGTGTTACGTTTGGTGCGACCACCGGGTACCAGGATCGGGTGGAGATCTGGGCTCTCCCGCCGCAGGGAGATGAAGTCAAGATCCTCGACCAGTACGTGCCATTCCGGTCCTATAGTTCGTGATACCAAAAATCGGGGAAAAAGAAAATACTTTTTTTTATTCTCTACTTCTCATTAAAAATGTCATCAAGACCTTCTGCGGCAAGATCTGCGTGAATTGTCCTTGCTATAAATGGCAGGCCAGCACCCGGGGGAATCCCGAGCTCGGCAAGAACCGGGCCGGCAAGAACCTGCGGGTCCGGGGTACCGGGCATCGCTGAAGCTGCTTTCTTTATTATCTCGTGGACATACCGGATATAGGAAAGGGAATCTTTAAGACGCACATAAGTTACAGCTCCTTCTGCGGGCATATCATGCGAAGGGAGGTAGTGCCGGATACCGGAAATGTCCATGAGTCTCCGGAGCGATCGTACCAGGGCGACCGGGTCCGTGTAGATGGGAGCCCGGCCGGGAGCCTGTACTGTATCCCCGGTAAAAAGGGCGCTTTCTTCCCGGAGGAACAGGGAAATGGATTCTGGTGAATGACCCGGGGTATGGAGTACCTCAAGGGTCAGGCCTTTGCCAAGATTGATGGAATCGCCCTCGTTAAGGAATCGCCCCACCGGGACCGGTCCGGCAACCATCGTTGGAATCCCCGGGGCCGGGCTTTTCAGCATGGCCGGATCAACCTGCTCGATAAAAGGAGCGTCTGACGGGTGGGCGGCGACCATGCAGCTGGTCAGGTCGCGGATCACTTTTGCAGACCCTGTATGATCCGGATGCGCATGGGTCAGGATAACCAGCCCGATATCAGCAGGATCCCGACCGGTCGATAGAATATCTTCATAGATCAGCTTCTCAGATCCGTTGAACCCGGTATCGATGACAGTAATCTTGTCACCGTAGATAAGGTATACATTCACAAACCGGTCCGGTGCCGGTCCCAGCGGGGTTCTTATAGCATGGATATGTGGCGTAATCTGCATCAATGCACCTACATCGATCTCCACATATCTACCATAAAAATCAGACGGGTGGATGGGATCTGTCCCATACTAATTTATGCCGGTTTTTTCGCACAGAATTCAAGGACACATCTGTTTTCGTGGTGAGGAACATGGTGATGGCCATGTGGACGCTCGACAATCTCCATCACTTCAAAACCAGCGCCGGCCAGGTGCCCTGCCAGCTGATCCCTGGTCAAAATGCGTGGTGGTCCCCATTTGCCGGGAGAATCTACAAATCCTTCTCCCTTCATCCCTGCTGTCGAACCAAAAAAGATCCCGCCGGGTTTAATGGTAGACCATGCATTGGAAAGATACAATTCCAGTATGTCATCTTCAACAATCACATGGAAAACGGAGGCTGAATAGACCAGATCGAATTGATCAGGTCCGTAGGGAAATGTCTCTGACACTGTAAAAAGATCACCTATCTCATCTTGGTCGAGGTAGAGATCAAAACCGAGGTCGATGCTTGCCCGGTTGATGTCAAATGCCGTGATCCGCCCACGGGAAAAACCGTCCCTGATTAATTGCCTAACATTATCTCCAGTCCCGCATCCGTAATCCAGGAGGTTTCCTGTGGCCTTGAGCACATGAGAGCAATAGAAGTGGTTGTTGATCCGGGGTTCGCCAATTATCATGAGGATATGGGGATAAAAAACACCCTCTTTTGTGTATTTCTCAAGAAGGATCTGGTAATACCCTTCAGGATATCTTACTCCGGTGGCTTCGATCCGTTTCATGGCGGCACTCAGTTCCTCCGGGAGTGTTTTTCCCGGGGGAAATTCAAGCGGTTTTGGTGCAGGCATACTGAGATTAATGTAAGCCAAAAGAGTATTCATGGTTACCGAAAGAGGGTTACCTCAATAAGGGTGATTCCTAAAATGGTTGCGGTTTATTAAATAATTTTTATGAGGTAAAATTTATTATTCTCATTCGAAAATTAGGTAAAAACGGCACGTTTATTATTCCTAAAGGAAAAATACTGCTTAAAATATCGAGAAATGATGCAAATCACATTTTCATAGATATCAAGGTATTCTGATTATGGCTGATTTACTCTGTACCATCTGTTATTCACAAAAACGAAAAAACCTCCTTATCCTCTTAAAAGACGGCCCGAAAACTTGGGAGGAGATAAAAACGTTACTCGAAGTAACGTCAACCGGCATGCTTCCCCAGATTAAGATCCTTGAAGACGAAAAACTGGTTTGCAAAAAAGGAAAAAAATATGCTCTTACGGAACTGGGCGAGCTTATTGCCCATTTCCTTGGACCGCTCAACAAAACACTCGGCGTTCTGGAAAAAGAAAAGAAATTTTGGCAGGATCATGATATCAACGCCCTCCCCAAGGAATTTCTCCTCCGCGTCGGTGAGCTCGGCGACATCCAGATCGTGGAAAGCAGAGACGAGCAGATCTACGAGTCCCACAAAGAATTCCGGAATATCTTGGAAAATTCCACCTGGGTGAAGGGAATCACTCACATGGTTCACCCGATTTACCCGGATCTCTTCCTGTCGCTTGCAAAAAATGGCATAGATACGACTCTTGTCCTGACCCGCACTGTGTTTGAGATTGTCGCAGCCAACTATCGGACGCAGATTACCGAATGGTTGGAATACGACAATGCACACCTTTACGTTTATAATGGCGAGATAAAATTTTCCTATATCATTACAGAGAAATACCTCTCTATGGCCTTCTTTTACTCCAACGGCATATTTGATACAAAACGGGATCTCATCAGTGTCGACCCCTCAGCAGTGAAATGGGGTGAAGATCTTTTTGCGTATTTCCAGGAAAGATCCCGGATCGTCAAAAATTTAGATGATGAGATTAACCGCCCCTTGTAACAAAAGTGCTACAGGCCATTCCCCAATCACCATCCATTGGCGGAACTTTTTTATAATACCTGACGTCCGTTCTTCAAACCCGACTGAATAGAAGATAATAAATGAAGCGGTGAACAGGAAGCTCACAGCGAGCAGAGTCCATTCCGGGTGTATGAAACCGTAGAGCATGGAAAGAATCATACCTGAATATAGGGAAATGCATAGCCCAAAAAGCAGGCACTTTGTCCGGGTTTCACCGAGACAGACCGGGAGGGTACGGATCCCTGAGGCAAGGTCTCCTTTTACATCCTTGAAATCGAACAGGGTTGAATTAATGAACATTTTTATCCCAAAGAAAAAAAACACCGCAGCGACCGTGAGTATATTGGGAGTAAACCGGCTGATGATAAGTGCAATGCTTCCCCCCCACGTCAGGCCAATCACAACATTTTTACTGCCCATGCTCCCTTTGAGTTTGAGTTTATAGCCGCCGAAAGACAATCCCTTCGAATATATGTATCCGATAATAAAGGGCAGGATTGAGGCGAGGTAGATCTGGTCTGTAGCAAGAATGAGTGCACCGGTCAGAAACGCAAACATGCTCACGCTGATACCGATATATTTGTTCGCGCCCGAAAGTTCGCTCCGGTTAACTGTGTCTTCTTCACAGCCGAATGCCCGGTCAAGAGTATACGTCGAATAGACGATCAAACCGTACGCGATAATAATCAACGGCGTTGGTATGATTGCTGCAAGAAGAATGGCGACATAGAGTCGGAAACATCCGGCGGATGCCACAATGGTCGATGTGTTCAGCAAGCGTAGTGTCGGCGAATCGAGCAAGCGTAGTGTCGGCGAATTGAACAGCCGCGTTGTTGGCGAACTGAGAGTATCCATGCATTAAACGTGCTCGCCTATACATTATTTCAAATCACCGAGTTTTTTTAACGCCATTAAAAATTTTAATGCCTTTAAAATTTCAGACACTTCGAAATTTCAGATATGGTTTGAAATATAATCTGTCAGTTCTTATTCAGAAGTATCACCGGATGACGTGAGCCAGCTATTACAACCGCAAAAACTGGGTCTCTATCCTCCGTGAGCTGCCGATGCACCTATGTCTGATTCCAGTGTAATAAAGGAAAATGGCGAAAATGCGATTAAAAAAGAGATATCTCGATCTTTTTCAGGGACATCAAAACGAGAAGGGTTAACCAAAATAACGATCCTTCTTGTCGACGATGATTCAGGTCTCCTTGAAGTGGGGAGGAGGTTCCTTGAAAAAGATCCTCAGTTCTCAGTGCATATCGCATTTTCCGCACAAGAAGCGTTTGAAAAAATGCAGGGCCGGGATTACGAAGTGATCGTCTCTGACTACCAGATGCCCGGGATAAACGGCATCGAATTCTTAAAACAGATACGGTCATCGGGAAATAACATACCTTTTATCCTTTTTTCCGGGAATGACCGGGAAATGTTTGTCATTCAGGCACTCAGCGAGGGTGCCACGTTTTGCCTTCAGAAATGCAGTAATCCCACATTATTGTTTACCGATCTCAGTAATGCAATACGTCAATCTGTTCGGCAGAAGCAGATGGAAATGTATATCAGAGATCTTGAACGAAGAGAAACAGACCTCATCGATTCCCTTCCGGATGCGATCTTTGCCATCGATAAAAACGGCGTGGTGACAGCATGGAACCATGCAATGGAGCAGCTAACGGGCATCTGCGCAGATGAAATCCTGGAAAAAGGAGACTATGCATACGCGCTTCCCTTTTACCATGAACGCCGGCCCATGCTTATCGATATAGTCACCTGTAATGATCCAAAAATCATTGCAAATTATTTCCCCTTTCTTATAAGAGATGGTAAAAAGCTTATCTCCGAGATTACAATCCCCTTTTTCAACAACGGTAATAGTGCCTCGCTTTGGTGTATCTCTTCACCCTTATACAACAGGGAGGGCAAAATGGTGGGTGCTGTAGAATTAATACGGGACAGCACCGAACGCAGGAATATTGAAGTCGAACTCCGGGAAAGTGAAGAGAAGTATCGTGCCCTTGCAGAGAACACTGCCGATCTTCTCTTCTCACTTGATGTAAATGGCATATTTACCTATGTTTCACCCCTTGTAAACCGGTATGGTTTCCTCGAAGAGGATGTAGTCTCTCACCCACTCATTGATTTCGTCTATCCGGATGATCGTAAAGGCGTGCTTGCGAGTTTAAAAAAGGTAACGTGTGGTGAACCCGAGGAAACCTCTGTATTCCGGATTGTAGATATGTGGGGGAATACCCACTGGGTGGAGGAAAAAGGTACTATCCGGGTGGATGTTTTTGGTAAGGCCGTAGGCCTGTATGGTGTGCTGAGGGATATTACCGATCACCGTCAAGCGGAAAATGCGATGCAGCTGGCCAACAAGAAACTGAACCTGCTCAACAGCATCACCCGGCACGATATTCTTAACACTGTCACCGGTGTCATCGGATGCGTTGATATGGCTGTTTCAACTAAAAATAAGGAAGAACACGATATTCTTCTCGCACAGATTAAGGATCTGGTGCGGGTCATCCAGCGCCAAATCACTTTTACCCGGGAATATCAGGAAGTTGGTGTCAACGCCCCGGTCTGGCAGAATCTCAAGGAGGTTATGGAGCGTGATATGGTCAACTTTTCCCAGTCAGAGATCACGTTTGTCCTGGATCTCGAAGACACAGAAATTTATGCCGATCCCCTCCTAGAGAAAGTATTCTATAACCTTATTGATAATGCGCTCCGTTACGGAGAGACAATAACCACCATCAGGTTCTTTTACGTAATCACTGAAAAGGGAATGACTCTTATCTGCGAGGACGATGGCATCGGTATCCCGGACGAGGCAAAAGACCGGATCTTCGAACGCGGGGTCGGCAAAAATACCGGTATGGGTCTGTTCTTATCCCGGGAGATCCTGATGATTACCGGCATAACGATTCAGGAGATTGGTACCTCCGGGAAGGGAGCACGGTTCGAGTTACTGATCCCCCATAATGCATGGCGGTTTGTAAAAACCGGTCGCAAGAAATAAAAAATCCGCATAAAAGGAAGAGACTTCATGAGGTGGACAAATACCAGGGAAAACATATGACCGGGGAAGCTGTACTGATAGTCGAAGACGAAGGATTGATCATGCTTCATCTAACCGAGATACTTGAACGAGCAGGTTACAACGTTATCGAACCGGCTTCCTCCGGCGAAATGGCCATTGAGGCACTTGAAAAATGCCCAAAACCTGATATCATTCTCATGGATATCGGTCTTGGAGGCTCCCTCGATGGCATCGATACGTCACAAAAGATCCAGCAGCGATTTTCGATCCCCGTTATTTTTATAACCGCTTTCTCATCAGAGAATGTCCTTGCGCGAATGATGGGTGTTGCTCAGAGTGGCGTGATCTTCAAACCATTTGTTGATACTGAACTCCTCGATCTTATCGGCAAAGCGCTCATTAACTCCCGGCCACAGCATTCTTTGTAAGGATACCGGGATAAATCCGATAACTATTATTGTTCTTCTACCCTATGTGGTTTTTAGAGGACGGCGAGACTTCCCTAATGGTACTACCGCTACAGGATAACGATATATTCCATGAAAGAGGAGACGGTGTGGCATTCCGGAATATCCTTTTAATCTTCATCGTTTTTGCTATCCTCATCGTACCGGTCTTTGCCAGTAACAGCCTTAACACATCAGCCGAGCCTGCCGAAACCGGCCCGGCGATAGTGCACATCGGGGTCTACGTTGTGGATTTTAGTGACTTCAGCGTCCAGCAGGGGACCTACTCAACGAATTTTTACTTAAACATCGATTCGGATGCCAATGTCTCTATAAACGACTTCGAGCTCATGAACGGCCACGTAACATCAATAGATACGATCACCAATACGCCCCAGGAAAAAAATTACCGCATCTTTGCCGTCATGACGGCAAATCCCGATCTGCGCCTGTTCCCTTTCGACAAACACACGCTTCCTATTCTCATTGAACCGAAGATCTATACCGAAAAAGACATGGTTTTTGTCATTGACGAGAACAATACCGGCATTGATTCCGAAGCAAACCTCCCGGGTTGGGCTATTACCGGGATGGATGCCCTGGTAACCAATAAGACCTATGTGGCAGGGGAAACTCCCTATTCCCGGGCTGTGTTCAATTATGGTATCGAACGGGATGTTGAATCGACTATCCTGAAGTTCTTCCTGCCTATCTCGCTTATCGTAATTGTGTCCTTAGCCTCGCTTTTGATGAAAGTCTCCTCCCGGCTTGGCCTGAACGGATCGATGTTCCTTGCCGCGGTACTTATCCACTGGCGTATTGCCGATGACATTCCGCTTGTTGCCTACGCGACGTTTTTGGATTTCTTTATGATCATCACCTATGCGACACTCGTCATGGTACTGGTCTCGGGTATTCTTATCCTGAAATTCACGGAGGACAAGAATCCTCACCGGGTTGCACAAGTCAACTACTGGTCGATCCGTATCATCCCGACGCTCTCGCTCTCGCTTTATGTGCTGCTCTTCCTTTCTCTTCTTGTTTGATACCGAGCGATCGGGTGCGTATTCTTCTGTCGGGTTTCACCGAATGTTTCAAAAAATGAGTCCTATCCCAACTGTTATTAGCTCCGATACTGATACGAAGTTATCCTTACTATCGGCATACAGGAGGTAAAAAAATGGAAAAAACCTATCCTTATGGAAAAGGCGACGGAACGGTGGCATGGGTTTCCACTGAATGGCTGGAAAACCATCTCCATGACAAAGGTCTTGGTATTATAGATTGTCAGCCAAACGTCCACGAGTATATCCAGGATCACATTCCCGGGGCTCTTTTTGCACATGAAAACTTATTCCGCATTCATGAAGGTGCGATTCCGACGCGATGGATTCCGGCCGATGCAGCTGAGATCCTGTTCCGGACCCTGGGACTGGAACCGGACAAACCGGCCGTTGTATACTCAAGCAGCGGCCCCCTGACCACGTGCGGTAATTTCATTGGCGACGGACTTGAACAGACCATGGTTGCCTATACTCTAGCCCGGTATGGGCATCAGAAAGTGTTTCTCCTTGACGGTGGGCTTGAAAAATGGAAGGAGGAAAAACGTCCTGTTACCCGTCAGTTCGATCTTACAAAACCGTCATCGTTTACGGTGGACTTGCAAAAAGATTTTTTCATAGATTATTATGAATTCCTCAGGATGAAGGACGAGGCCAATGTCGTCCTCTTGGATGCACGCCCCTCGCCGGTCTATGAAGGTCAGGGCCCCTGGATCCGGCCCGGCCACATTCCCGGTGCGGTCAGCCTTCCCTGGAAGAGCCTTATGGATGATAAAAATAAAAAACTCATGAAACCAGACGACCAGATCCAGTCACTGGTGCAGGCTGCCGGGGCCACACCAGAGAAAACCATCATCTGTTCCTGTGGTACCGGAAGAGAAGCAACAAACGAGTTCCTGCTCTTCAAATATTACCTGGGCTACAATAACGTCGTTCTCTATGAAGGCGGTTTTACTGAATGGTCGTCATATCCTGACAACAAGACTATAATCGGAAAAAATCCCCGGTAACCTGACAATTTTTTCTGGATTTATGCGGGGTTCATTGCCGTATGTGGTTTGAGCGTGTCGTTTCTGAAGGGTTATCTCATAATTCGTATATGGTTGGCTCTGGGGGAAGAGCGGCAGTTATTGATCCACGGCGGGATTGTGATATCTATCTTGAGCTTGCAGACCGGCATGATTCTATAATCACCCATATCTTTGAAACACATCGGAACGAGGATTATGTGTCCGGTGCGATGGAACTTGCGCACCTGAGTAATGCGTCGATCTATCATGGCCCTCGGATGGATTTTGAGTACGGTAATATTGCCCGCGAAGGCGCCCGGTTCAAGATAGGGACATTGGAAATATCAGTCCTTGAGACCCCGGGGCACACTGAAGAAAGCCTGACTTTTGTTCTAGTAGATAATGAGGTTTCACGTGAGCCATACCTGGTCTTCTCCGGCGACACGCTTTTTGCCGGTGATATTGCACGGACGGATTTAGCCGGGCCGGATCAAAAAGCGGTGATGGCAGAAAAGATCTATGCAAGCATTACCCGAAAGATCCTGTCGCTTGGCGACGGTGTCATTCTCTGCCCGGCACACGGTGCGGGATCCGTGTGCGGAGAGGAAATTGCTGATCATCCGTTTTCCACTATCGGGTACGAAAAGCGTTCCAATCCTGTCCTGGCACTCGGACACGATGCGTTCGTCGCCCGGCGTACCACTGAATCCCCGTACCTGCCGCCCTATTTCCGGCAAATGGAAAAAGTCAACAGGGAAGGCCCTGCCCTGCTCCGTGATCTCACAAGGCCACACCCGCTATCAGCTGCTGACGTAACCTCTATTATTACTTCCGGTGGTCAAATCGTGGATATACGTTCCCCAACTGCATTTGCCGCAGGACACATTCCCGGCAGCCTTTCGATCTGGCGTGACGGCATCCCTTCGTTTGCCGGTTGGTTCCTTGATTATAAACGCCCGATTATGCTTATCGATGACTTCTCTGGTAATATTGAACCCGTATTTCAACACTTCGTGTGGTTGGGTTATGATACTTTGAGTGGCTGGCTTGCCGGTGGTTTTCCCGCATGGTGCCGTGCTGCACAACCGGTCGAGAGGACCGGCACCTGTTCAGTCCAGAAACTCTATGATGTCGTGTTCCATGAAAAACCATTCCTCCTTGACGTCCGGGACAGAAAAAACAGGGAACAGGTAGGGCATATACCTGGTTCTACATCGGTGTATATCGGTGAGCTTTTACAACACCTCGTAGAGATTCCAAAAGATCGTCCGGTTTTCGTGTACTGCGATTCCGGATACAAGGGAAGCCTTGGGGCAAGTGTGCTTGCAATGCATGGGTTTACTGATGTAACCAATGTCCTTGGCGGTATGCAGGCGTGGGTTCGTGCAGGGTACCCGGTAGAACACTGAAATAACCGGCACTATCCTATACTATAATACAGATGTTTCTGTTACACACCAGTGATCATAATGGAACATGCAAATCGGATTATTCGAAAAAGTGCTCTTCTGGGTTTTATTGTACTGGTATCTCTTGCATGTTTTATTGCACCGTATGCACATGCCTGGGAATTTCCCCCGTACCAGGAAATTGTCCTGTTTTCCTCGTCCATTTCCCAAGGCAAGTCATTGGTGCTCCAGGGAATGGAACCCAATGCAACGGCGCTCAGGTTCTGGCTTATCGGTCCTCATGAGATTTCAACGACTACGGAACAGGTAGATCCACAATCCGCATTTGTCTATGCACTCTATCCGTGGCAGACAAGAAATATGACTCCGGGGCCATATCACCTTGTAATCCAGTACCCGGGTAATAACGGGATATTTGACGTCATGGTTATGGGTAATGACGTGATCGATTCGAAGAATGAGTCCGGGCCTGCGGTCCTGTTTAACCTGAGCACATCCGGTGAACAGGAGTCCTCATTTGCATATTCAGCATTAATTGCTGCCTTAAACGATCCGGCAGTGAATGATACCTATGCAGATTATATTTTTTCCGTAACGGCGGCACAACCACCGGGGATTACTCCAGTTGGAAGTTCGGCTATTTCCATTGACCCGGTGAACATTTCTGCTGCAAACAATACCATAACCGTCAACGGATCGACAACCCTCCAGCCGGGTGAGACGCTATCAGTCTCGATCCAACATGAACCCCTTGCCGGGATAAAATGCGAATCTTCGGACACTTTTTGTGGCGATTTCTTGGGATCGGCAAATGTAACTGGTGGGTCACCAGCAAATGAATGGACACTTACTGCCGATACGACTTCATTCTGGTCAGGGAATTATTCCGTAACGATTACTTCAGCACCCGGCGGTGTAGCTCCGGTTCAGGCAACATTTACTTCGCCGATCGTCCTGATACCGTCAACAGAACGATCACGAACCGGGCATTTCCACATGAAATTTCCGGTTTAAGTTCCTCTAGCAAGAAAAAATCATTTCCGGTAGATGCCGGCGAAAAAGATTACAGGCTGATCTTCTTTAAGATCTGCCCGTTCTTGAAAATCGTGATCCCGCCGCCGCTCTGGGAGACGACGATACCAACAGCCCGGGTAACGCTCGTGATAGCCGCAACCGAATTGTGTCGTGTACCCATACCTTTTGGCAGCGTTACCTTGCTTGAGTCGACCGTGATATAGCGCCCCGATGCTTCGATAAAACCATCGCCGGAGATGACGAATGCCCCATCGAGCTGGGCAAATTCCTTGATGTTCTCGTTTAAATCGGGATTGGTAACCATACGCATATCGGGTTGGTGCCCTTCGAAAGCGTTGAGCATGATCTGCCGGGATTTTGCGAGCACGTTTTTGGTGTCGCCGATAAGAAATGTCGTGCCAACCGCTTTTCCTTCTCTTCCTTCAATTGAGATCTCGGTGCAGATGTGGAACACCGAATCGAACACTTCCTGGCGCACATCAGTATCGGCAACGACCTGATCTTTCCAGGTATCGGTGCTGATGCGAACTTCACCGGTCTGTTTACGGTCAGTAATATCATGGCCTATACACAGGACTTCAACGATGTGGCCCTGCAGATCGCGGATCGCTTTGTTGATCCAGGCAATCCAGACGATATCGCCATTCCTGCGGATGTTTTCGCTGACGTTAATGGCATATCCTTCGGCATTAAAACCCAGGTCGTTTGCCATCATCGAGAGGTCGTGGCCGCCCCGGTTCTTCTCCGGGGTAATAGTACCGACGATATTTTTTCCCACGAGGTCGGCCTCGGCATAATCAAAGAATGCAGCCGCATAGGTATTGACATAGGTGATGACACCCTGGACATCCATACGGACGATAATACTCTGGGTGTTCTGCATCATCTCCCGGTACTTTGCTTCGCTTTCCTTGATGGCATCCCGCATCTTCTTTTTATCGGAAATATCGGTTACGACGACAGTGCCGCCCTTTTTTGCATCAAGCGGATCGAGGAGCCGGGCCTGGAGGGTACAGGCAATAATACTGCCGCCCGGCCTGACTAGTTCGCATTCCGCGCAACCGTTCCCGAGAACATCACGGTGGATCTGGAGGTCACGGAATACCTGTATAAACTCTTCATCGGTCTTAAAAAGTGACCGGACGGGTTTTCCCACGATCGAAGATTCCGGTGCCCCAAGGAGAGCGGCAAGCGGGTGATTGATCCACTCGATAACAGAGTTCCGCATCTGGAATATACCGAGAGGTGTTGCTGAGAGAATCGCAGTCAGCTGGTCTTTTTCCAGTTTTACGTCCCGTTCGGCTTTCTTTCTTAATGCTGCCTGTTTGATAAGGGTGACCAGGTCAGCCCCAGGTGAGCGGAGGTCGCCGGTCCGCTGGACCACAATCTCGGCACCGTTACTGACCTCCTCAAAGGTGACCCGGCTATCCCCTTTCCGGTGGAAGATAATGACCGGTGTCGGATTTCCCATGGAGCGGATATACCGTAAAAAGCCGATACCGTCCATATCGGCAACAAATTCTATCCCGTTGACCGGTGCATTCTCCTCGTAACAGACGATGACATCAAAGCTTCTGCTTTTAAGTTTCTCAATTGCCTGCTTTGCAGAGGCCACTGTCTCCATCCGAACCTCACCGGTCTTTTCAAGCACTGGACGAAACTGGGTAAGAAAGTCGGTGTTGTCATCGACAAAGAGGACGGATATCATCAGGAACTTCCCGGGGTTGGCATCATGCCTGCATGTATACCTATGATCTGATATCGTTGCAATAAATAGTTGACTTCTATGATGGGGAAATTGCCGATTTCCTCCAATTTATGGCCGGAATGCATTCTTTTCAGGAGGTGGTTGATTCAACCGGTTCTTCATCATCGTCTTCGAAATCTCCTGTAAGTAACCAAATGCCAGCGCCGATTACGAGGGGGATGCCCACCGGAATGGAAGATCCATGTTCGTTTGCAAAAAGGGGTCCGTATTCGACGAGCATCGCGATAAAAAAGAGAGCTCCTGCGACAATGGTGAGCCCCCCT
>Ga0181535_10000443_pt1 | contig 62705 bp, 44 predicted proteins | sample PEATcosm2014_Bin_44_FD_119774 | JGI IMG/M metagenome (GOLD analysis project Ga0181535, IMG submission 119774) | Peatland microbial communities from MTU Mesocosm Facility, Houghton, MI, USA - PEATcosm2014_Bin17_30_metaG | ecosystem: Environmental > Terrestrial > Soil > Wetlands > Peat | place... | reverse complement strand
TTTCGCGCGATAAATATGCGGTGAACTATTTGAAACGTGTGGGAGCGCAGGGAATTATTTCAACGCACCTCGATCCGCTTCGGCATGCGCTGGCGATTGGGCTGTACGGCATTCAGCGGACATTTCTACTGGACTCGGGCGCGATGGATACGATTTCAAATCAATTGAAGAACACACCGGTGCATGCGCTGGAGATTTTGCCGGCGCTGGTGGCTCCGAAGATGCTGGCGCGGGTGCGGGCGATCTCACCGAATCTGCCGGTGGTCGGTGGAGGGCTGATCGAGACGATGAAGGAAGTGGAAGAGCTGCTGGCGCAGGGGTTGAGCGCGGTGTCGACGAGTAACCCGATTATGTGGATTAGGTAGCGACAGACGCTGGCAGGGTTTCTTTCGCCCGCTGAAGCGGGCTGACTCGTTGTGGAGGCTGTCCCCAGGCTTGCGCCTGGGGCTATCAGATTCCGCCCGCTACGCGGGCTGACCCGTGAACAGTCGAAGCGGCCGTTACTGCATATCGGGCTGCCACCTGCCAACCGCGATTTGAGCCAATTCGTGAGTGGGCTAAACACGAGTTGCCGCCAGTCACTCGGTGTCGGGGTTGGGGAGGATGATGTCGCGGACGATGGAGTTCATCTCGACGACGCCGGAGATGAACTGGCGGAGGGTGCGGCGAGTCGATCCGAAGGTGTCGAACTCCCCTGGCGTGAGGCCGTTTTCAGAGTAGGCGCGCGCGAAGTCGGGGAATTTGTTGAGAAGCGTGTCGACAATGCGGGGATCGACGGGATTGTCGATGCGCGGAATGACTTCGATATCGCTCTCGTTGTAACGGCGCTGCCAGGCGCAGGGTGGAGAGATGACGACGTCGCCACCGATGAACTCGCTCCAGTGCATGTGATTGCGGAAGGCCGCGGAGAGAAGCCGCAGGCGGTAGCCGCGTTCTCCGTAAATTTGATACGCCTTCTTGAAAACGGCGACGCCGGCCCACTCAAGGTAACCAGGATCGACGGAGAGATTGTGCTTATCGTGGAGGACCTTGAGCCAGTCGTCGAGGCGGCCGACCATGAGGGTGCAAACAGGGCCCATGGTTGAGATGTCGAGACCTTCAGCTTCGCGGCGACGGAGGCCGCGTTCTACAGATTGAGCAACTGCGATGGCCTGAGGGAGGGTGAAGCTGACGGTGGCATTGATGCTGATGCCGCGGTACGTAGCTTCTTCAATGGCGGGAATGCCGGCGCGCGTGGCGGCGATCTTGACGATCATGTTGGGTGCGAGCTGCGAGAAGCGGATGGCCTGGGCCAACATGGCCTCGGTGTTGCGGTAGTTGCGCGGATCGGTTTGGATGGAGAGGCGACCGTTGCGGCCTTTTTCGCGTTCGAAGATGGGTAGGAGCAGACGCGCGGCCTTCGAGGAAATTTCTTCGACGATGCGCCAGGAGAGATCATCTTCAGTGAGATTCGGTTCGGCGGCGAGCTCGAGGATGCGCGGTTTCCAAGCCGCGAGCTCCTGCTTGAGCACTGCGACGGCGATGGACGGATTGCAGGTGGCGCCAACTGCGCCATGCGAAATGGAGTAGGTGAGGTCTTCGATGGATGCTGAATCGTTCCACAGACAGGTGGGGGCAGTCTGGGTCATTTTGTGGAGCGGGCTTTTGTAGTCAGGCATAGGAGTGGCGGAAGTCCTGCGTCGTCCGATAGATGCAAACGTGTGCAGAAAAACCCTAGCACTGGGAAAGTTTACGGTCAAGGCGGGGAGAATTTGAAACTTTTTCACAATTGACAGGAGGGGTGGCGCTGTAGAGAATTATAGAGGTGCACACGTGTGCATCCCACACCCTGGTTTTGGCTGGTAAATCGATTTTGAAACGGCGCAAGACGAGCCGGAAGTTAGCTACTGCCTTGGTGAATCCTTCCCCTGGAGAGATGATGAGTGAGTTGTTGATCCGGCCGGAGAAGTTCCGGAACCGGACTGAAGATTTTGGGTACGAGTTTTTATCCTTTGACACGCGCACTTTGGAAGTCGGACAGACATACAAGAGCGAGACGGCTGGAAAAGAATTGGCCATGGTGGTACTGGGCGGAGTTTGCTCGGTATCCAGCTCGCGGGGCGATTGGCAAGGGATCGGGCAGCGCGAGACGGTTTTTGACGGGTTGCCGTATACGCTTTACTTGCCGATCAGGACGATGTTTACGGTCACAGCCGATACGGCATGCGATTTGGCTTTTTGCTATTCGAAAGCTGAAGAAGAGTACCCAGCGCGGCTTGTGACACCGGCACACGTTGGAATCGAGATTCGCGGCGGAGGAAACGCGACGCGGCAGATCAATTCCATGCTGCCGCCAGGATTTCTGGCGCAGAGGTTGATGGTGGTGGAGGTGTTTACGCCGGCGGGAAACTGGTCGAGCTATCCGCCGCACAAGCACGATGTGCACAACCTGCCGGGGGAAGCGGACCTCGAAGAGATTTACTACTACCGGATGGAGCGGCCGGAGGGGTTCGCAGTACAGAAGGTGTATACGGCGGATCGAAGGATTGACGAGACGATGACGGTGCGCAACGGCGAGCTGGTGCTGGTTCCGGAGGGATATCATCCGGTGGTGGCCGCGCACGGATACAACGTGTATTATCTGAACGCGCTGGCGGGTTCGGCGCGGTCGCTGGCCTGCTCGGACGATCCGGATTACGCGTGGGTGAAGAGCAGTTGGAAGGAAAAGGACCCGAGGCTACCGATGGTGAAGAGATGAGCTTTCAGCCATTAGCTCTTAGCTCTTTCATTGCTGCAGCCTGAGTCGTCGATTTAGCGTGCAGGAGCCAGGGGCTAGAAGGCTAGAAGCTGATGGCGGGCGGCTGCGGTTCCAGGAGAGCGGGCATGAAGACGCGGCGCATGACGATGGCTCAGGCGCTTATCGAATTCCTGAAGCAGCAGCATGTGGAACGAGACGGCCGCGAGCATGCGTTCTTTGCCGGAATGGTGGGGATCTTCGGCCATGGAAACGTAGCCGGAATCGGCCAGGCGCTGCAAGAGAATCCTGATTTTCTCTACATATTGGTGCGGAACGAGCAGGCCGGCGTGCACATGGCAGCGGGTTTTGCCAAGGCGAGCAATCGTCTGCGCACGTTTGCGTGCACATCGTCGATTGGGCCGGGCGCGACCAATATGATTACCGGCGCTGCGCTGGCGACGATCAACCGGCTGCCGGTGCTGCTGCTGCCGGGCGATATTTTTGCGCGGCGCAACGTAGCGCCGGTGCTGCAGCAATTGGAATCGCCGGCGACGCAGGACACGGGCGTGAACGACTGCTTCAAGCCGGTGTCGCGCTACTGGGACCGCATCTACCGGCCAGAACAACTGATCACTTCCCTTCCCGAGGCGATGCGTGTGCTGACTTCGCCTGCAGATTGCGGTGCGGTAACGCTGGCGCTGCCGCAGGATGTGCAGACCGAAGCTTACGACTATCCAGAAGAGCTGTTTCGCAAGAGAGTTTGGCTGATTCGGCGAGGCGAGCCGGATCGTGAGTCGCTGGAGCGCGCGGTGCGGGCGATCAAGCGCGCGGAGCGGCCGCTGATTGTTTGCGGCGGCGGCGTGCTGATGAGCGAAGCGTCGCAGGCGTTGGACGATTTTGCGGCGCGGACCGGGATTCCGGTGGCGGAGACGCAGGCGGGTAAGGGCGCGCTCAAGTGGGATCATGCGCAGGTCGTGGGAGCGATCGGGGCGACGGGGTCGCTGGCGGCGAATCGGCTGGCACATGAGGCCGATCTCGTGATCGGGATCGGGACTCGGTATTCCGATTTCACGACGGCATCGATGACGGCGTTTCAAAATCCCAACGTAAAATTCATGAACATCAACGCTGCGGAGTTTGACGCGTATAAATTGGGCGCCATCCCAGTGGTGGCTGACGCGCGGGTGGCGCTGGAGCAATTGGGTGCGGCGCTGGGGGCGCACAAGGTGAGCGCGGCATATGCGACGGAGATTGCGGAGCTGAAGACGAAGTGGGACGCGGAGGTTGACCGGTTGTTCCATTTGAACGGGCGGGTTGCGGGTGGTTCGAGTGCGGGCGGGGACGCCCGCACGACAGCCGGCGAGACGCCGGCGCTACAAAGTGGGGGCGGAAGCCGTAAGCCGGCGCAGAGTGAAGTGATTGGTGCGATGGTTGAGTCGGCGGGAGAGCGGGGCGTGCTGGTGTCGGCGGCGGGGAGCCATCCCGGAGACCTGCATAAACTGTGGCGCACGCGCACGCCGAACGGATACCACATGGAGTACGGCTACTCCTGCATGGGCTACGAGATTCCCGGCGCGATGGGCGCAAAGCTGGCGGACCCGACGCGCGAGGTGTTTGTTTTTCTCGGCGATGGGACGTATTTGATGGCGCCGAGCGAAATTGTGACGGCGGTGCAGGAACACATTAAGATCGTGATCGTGCTGGTGGATAATGGCGGGTTCGCGAGCATTGGCAGCTTGAGCCGGTCGCTGGGGCAGGGCGGATTCGGAACGCTGTATCGCGCAAGGGATAAGAAGAGCGGGCAGTTGGATGGCGAACCACTTGAGGTGGATTTTGTGGCGAACGCGCGGAGCCTGGGTGCTCACGCGATCAAGGCCGCCAATCTCGACGAGTTGAAGAAAGCGCTCGAGGAGGCCAAAGCGATGGATCGGACGACGGTGATCGTGGTGGAGACAGATGTGACGGCGAGCGTGCCGGGCTACGATTCGTGGTGGGACGTGGCGGTGGCGGAAGTATCCGAGATGGAGAGCGTGCGCGAGGTGCGGGCGAAGTACGAAGAGGCGCGCAGGCGCGAACGGTATTTTGTTTGAGGAGAGGTCGAGATGGAGCGTTTGCAGAATTTCATTGAAGGCGATTGGCGCACATCGAGCGCGAGCGAAATATTGAATGTGATCAATCCGGCGTCGGCGACGGTGCTGGCGGAAGTTCCGCTTTCCCCGGCTGCCGATGTGAACGCGGCAGTCGAAGTGGCGCAGCGTGCGTTTATTGACTGGCGGCGCACGCCGGCGGTGGATCGCGTGCAGCCGCTGTTTCGGCTGAAGACGCTGCTGGAACAGCATCGCGACGAACTGGCGCTCTCTATCACCAACGAATGCGGCAAGACGCTGACAGAGAGCAAAGCCGAGATTCTGCGCGCGGTGGAGAACGTGGAGACGGCGTGCGGGATGCCAATGATGATGCAGGGGACGAATTGCGAAGACATCGCGGCAGGCATCGACGAGCATATGATCCGGCAGCCGCTGGGGGTGGTAGCGGCGATTGTGCCGTTTAATTTTCCGGGGATGATTGCATTTTGGTTCTTTCCGTACGCGGTGGCAGCGGGGAATTGCTTTTTGCTGAAACCGTCGGAGCGTGTGCCGATCACTTCGCAGAAGCTTTTCGAGCTCATTCAAAAGGCGGGGTTTCCGCCGGGCGTAATGCAACTGGTGAACGGCGGGCGTGAGACGGTGAATGCGATTCTCGACCATCCAGCGATTCGCGCGGTGAGCTTTGTGGGATCAACGGCGACGGCGAAGTACATTTACAGCCGCGCGGCGGCCAACGGAAAGCGCGCGCAGTGCCAGGGCGGAGCGAAGAACCCGGTGGTGGTGATGCCGGACGCGGATATGGAGATGACGACGCGGATTCTTGCCGATTCCGCGTTTGGATGCGCGGGACAGCGGTGCCTTGCGGCGAGCGTGGCGATCACGGTGGGCGCGGCGCGGCCGAATTTTACCGAACAGATTGCGGCGGCGGCGAAGAGTCGGAAGACGGGCTACGGCGCGGCACCAGGCGTGGAGATGGGCCCGGTGATCTCGGCTGAAAGCAAGACGCGAATCGAGGGCTTGATTGCAAAAGGCGAGCAGGCCGGTGCGCGCGTGATCGTGGATGGACGCGGAAAGAAGGTTCCCGAATACGAGGACGGATATTTTGTGCTGCCGACGGTGCTGGACGATGTTCCGCCGGATTCAGAGACAGCGCGGACGGAGATTTTCGGGCCTGTGCTGAGTTTGATCCACGCGCAGACAATTGAAGAGGCGATCGCGCTGGTGAATGGGCGCAGCTACGGGAACATGGCCTGCATTTTTACGACCGATGGCGCGAACGCGCGCAGGTTCCGATATGAAGTGCAGGCGGGGAATGTGGGAATCAACGTTGGAGTGGCGGCGCCGATGTCGACTTTTCCGTTCAGTGGATGGGGCGACAGCTTTTTCGGCGACTTGCACGCGCAGGCGCACCATGCGGTTGAGTTTTTCACGCAAACGAAGGTCGTGGTGGAGCGGTGGCCGAAAGAGTGGAGCAGGAAGTTCTAAAAGAAGCTATTAGCCGTTAGCCATTAGCTCTTAGCTTCGATGCGGGAGAGCGAACTGGACGTGCGCGACGACGACCTAACTAAAGGCTAAGAGCTGATGGCTAAAACCTCAAGGGTTGTGAGGAGAACACATGAAAGAGCTGTTGGTGGGGAATGCGCCGTGCTCGTGGGGCACGCTTGAAAATCAGGATCAGAGCCAATCGATTCCGTTTAACCAGATGCTGGACGAGCTGGTGGAGACGGGCTACACGGGGACGGAACTGGGCGACTGGGGCTACATGCCGACGGATGCGGAGCGGCTTGGCGAGGAGTTGAGAAAGCGCGGCGTCGTGATGCTGGGCGCATATGTGCCGGTCGCGATGAAGAATCCGGCGACACACGCGGAGGGTCGCCAGAGAGCGGTAAAGACGGCAAAGCTGATTGCCGCCGTGGCGACGACGCAGGCACCGTACCTGGTGCTGGCGGACGATGCGGGCACCGATGAAGTGCGTACGCGGCGGGCGGGGCGCATCCGGCCGGAGGATGGGTTGAGCAAGGATGAGTGGAGGACGTTTGCTCGGGGCGCGGACGACATTGCGCATGCGGTGTTCGATGAGACCGGATTGCGGACGGTGTTTCATCACCACTGCGCGGGATATGTGGAGACGCCGGACGAGATTGAGCAACTGCTGGAAAGGACGCATCCGGATCGTTTGGGACTGGTATTCGACGCCGGGCATTACGTGCACGGGACGGGCGGCGAGGATGGCAATCTGTTGCCGGCGCTGGAGCGATTCAAGGAAAGGATCTGGTACATCCATTTGAAGGACCTGGAGCCCAACGTTGCACGGCGGAGCCGCGAAGCGGAGTGGGATTACTTTACGGCGATGCGGAATGGACTGTATCCCGAGTTGGGAAAAGGGTGCATCGACTTCCCTGCCCTGTTGCGCTGGTTGGCTGCGCGCGACTACAAAGGATATGCCCTTGTGGAGCAGGATATTCTGCCGGGGATGGGAACGCCGAAGGAAAGCGCGGCGCGGAGCCGTGAGTATCTGCGGTCGATCGAAACGAATTTCACGCAGGAACAGCCTTTAGCTGTTAGCCGTTAGCTTTTAGCTTCTTCGTGCGGGAGCGAAGAAAACACCGAATATTCATTTGTGATTTTACGAGGATTCAAGGACATGTACGGACGGGGACGCCCGCACGACAGCCGGCGAGGACGCCGGCGGTACAACTGAGCAGTGTTCGAGGAAAGAATGAGCGGAAAGAAACTGCATTTCGGAATGATTGGGGCGGGACGGATTGGGAAGGTTCACGCGGAGACGCTGGCGTTCCGATTGCCGGAGGCGGAGATTGTTTCGATTGCCGATGTGGATCGCGCGGCGGCCGAGACGCTGGCAGCGCGGTGCGGCATTCCCAAGGTGGTTGCGACGGCCGAGGAAGTGATCGGCGATCCCAAAGTTGAGGCAGTGCTGATCTGCACGCCCACCGGGACGCACGCCGATCTGATTGTGCAGGCGGCGAAGGCCGGCAAACAGATTTTCTGCGAGAAGCCGATCGCATTCAGCCTGGACAAGATCGACATGGCGCTTGAAGCGGTGAAAAAAGCGGGAGTGAAACTGCAGATCGGCTTCAACCGGCGATTCGACTCGAACTTCAGGCGCGTGCGCGGAGCCGTGGCGAGGGGCGAGATCGGCCAGCCGTGCCTGATGCACATCGTCAGCCGCGATCCAGCGCCGCCATCGATCGCGTATATCCGCACTTCTGGCGGTTTGTTTCTCGACATGATGATTCACGATTTCGACATGGCGCGGTTTTTGATCGGCGACGAGGTGGAAGAGATTTATACCACTGGTGGTGTACTGGCGGAACCCGAGATCGGCGAGGCGGGCGATTTGGATATGGCGGTGGTGGTGTTGCGTTTCAAGAACGGAACGATCGGCACCATCGATAACAGCCGGAAGGCGGTATTCGGGTACGACCAGCGCGTTGAGATTCTGGGGACGAAGGGGAAGATCGCGACGGAGAATCGATTCCCCAATGAAGTGGTCGTGAGCACGGGCGAGACGGTGTACAGCGATCTTCCGCTGAAGTTCTTTATGGACCGCTATCCGGAGAGCTTTGCGCAAGAGGTCGCGGAGTTTGTGCAGGCCGTGATCGACGACAAGCCGACGCCTGTGACGGGAGCGGACGGGCGCGTGCCGGTGGTGATGGCGCTGGCGGCGAAGAAATCGTTTGACGAACACCGGCCGGTGAAGTTGGCCGAGGTGTCGGCGTGAAGAGCGCAAGTCTGGGCTCCAGGCTCATTTGCATTTTGACCGATGTGCACCTTTGGGTGCCTGTGATCGTGCTCATTCTGGGAACCACTCTGCTGATGATGTTGAGGTGAACGGATGAGCAAGGCGACGACCACCGTGGCGACGCGGTCCACTATTTCCCTGCACAAGCTGGGCGTATTCTGCGGCCTATCGGCGGCGGTGTGGCTGGGCAGCGCGGAAGCGCCGACGAAGTTGGTCAATGAGGGCTTCTCTCCGTTTCTGATCTCGATGGGCATGGTGATGGGCGCGTTTGTGGCGCGCTGGACGATTCCCACAATGTTGAAGGGCACGGGGTTTGTGTTCGACGATCTGCGCGAGAAGCCGCACCTGATGGTGTGGGCGCTGGTGGGCGGAATGCTGTGGGCAGTGGCCAACACATTGACGATTTTCGCGGTGCGCAACGTGGGGCTTGCCATTGCGTTTCCGCTTTGGAACACGAATAGCCTAGTGGGGCTCTTCTGGGGCTGCCTGCTGTTCAAAGAACTGCGCGGCTCGCGGCCCAAGGACTGGGCGAAGGTGATTGGCGGCGCGGCGGCGATTGTGTTTGGCGCGGCGGTGCTAGCTATAGCGACGGCGCAGCAAAATGCGGGGACGCCGGGCAAGGCGGCGATTGGAATTATTGCCGCGCTGGGCGCGGGAGTGCTGCTGGGCACGATGTACATTCCGTATCGCAAGGCGTACATCAGCGGCATGAACCCGCTGTCGTTCGTGACGATTTTTACGTTTGGCGAATTGGGAACGGTGTTCCTGCTGGGATGGATTTTTTACGGCGGCACGGCGCCGCTGCTGGCAGAACTGAATCGCGCGAGGCCGATGCTGTTCTGGCCATTTGTGGGCGGATTCTGCTGGGTAATCGGCGACCTGTTTCAAAATTATGCGGCGAAGTATATCGGCATCGGACGCGGCATTCCGCTGTCGAACACGAATCAGCTATGGGGATTGGCGTGGGGCGCGCTGGTGTTCGGCGAGTTCATCGGACTGACGACGGGCGGGAAGGTTCTGATCATGACCGGATCGATCATCATGATCGCCGGGGCGGTTTCGATCAGCATGGCAGCGCCGCCACCCTCGGAGATGGAAAGCTGGAACAGGGCGATGCATCGCGAGTGCGACCGCTACGGGTTGAACAGGGAGAGCGTGGCAGCGGTTGTCGCCGGTAACGATCCCTTGGCCGACAATAAACATCCGCGGCGGTGGTGGGAGATTCTGATCGTCACGGTTGCGAGCGGGGTTTTTGTGTGGCTCGCCGTGGGCACACGCGCGCAACACATTTATGTGAACCTGCCGTGGATGATTGTGCTGATTATTGGGACGATTATTCCGCTTGGCCTGTGCGGAACGCTGCTGTGGAGAAGGACGAGGTTCTCGTAAGTGTGGCGAGTCGGCGTGCGCCGGCGCGCACGTTGGCGAGTTGGCAAGTTGGCGGGTTCCTGGATACTCCGCGATTTCAATCGGGCCGAGTTCTCCGGTGTTGAACGACGGTCCTTGGAATGGAAAGTGCCAACTTTCTGCCCACGCCGTTGCTATTCCGCTATCCAATTGATAGATAGGATGTTAGCTTCTCCGCTTGCGCTTCCCACTGGGCGCCTCTGACGCGGTTATGGAGTCCGCGACGCATTGCAGCTCGCGCATTTTCTGCGCCTCAAAATGAGAGATTTCGCAGCTCCTCAGCCGGCCAAGACGAGTGAACCTTGTCACATCTGGTGGTGCCTATCGGGACATAGAATGACGTCGTGCGAGGCGCTCCGCGCTCCCGAGATTTGGTGAAGGGGCGTGGCGAAACTCCCCAGGTGCGTTGATGGCAACACAAGTAGAAACTGAGAGAAAAAAGACGATCGACGAAAAGATTGCGGAACTGGCGGCGAAGCGCGCAGAGCTTGAATTGGGCGGCGGCAAAGAGCGCATCGACCGGCAGCACGCGACGGGAAAGTTGACGGCGCGCGAACGCGTGGAGCGGCTGGTGGACCGGGGCAGCTTCGAGGAGATCGGACTGTTTTGCCGGCACCGCGCAACGTATTTCGGAATGGCCGAGAAAGAGCTGCCGGCCGATGGGGTAGTGACGGGATGCGCGACGGTCGACGGACGTCTGGTGCATCTGGCGAGCCAGGACTTCACGGTGGCTGGTGGTGCAGCGGGCGAAACGCACTGCAACAAAGTGGCCGAGATGATGGCCATGAGTTTGAAGACGGGTAGCCCGTTCGTGCTTATCAACGATTCGGGCGGAGCGCGGGTGCAGGAGGGTATCGACAGCCTGGCCGGGTACGCGCGGGTTTTCTACAACAATGTGATGCTTTCGGGAACGGTGCCGCAGATTTCGCTGATTTGCGGGCCGTGCGCAGGCGGCGCGGCTTATAGCCCGGCGCTGACAGACTTTGTGATTCAGACCGAACAGGCTCGGATGTTCATCACCGGTCCGCAGGTTATCAAGCAAGTGACGGGCGAAGAGGTGAGCGCCGAGGAATTAGGCGGAGCGCAATCGCAAATGCACTATTCGGGCGTGGTGCACCTGATTGCGCGGGATGACGATGAGGCGATCGTGCTTTGCCGAAAGCTGCTGAGCTTTTTGCCGGCGAACAATGTTGAGGATCCGCCGCGGCTGCCGTTCAGCGCGAAATTGCGAGCCGACGCGGAGATGGATGCAACGGTTCCCGTGGATCCGAAGGTGGCTTACGATGTGCGCGACGTGATTGTGCGCGTGGTGGACAACCATGATTTTCTGGAGATTCAGCCGACGTTCGCGGCGAATATTGTGATTGGGTTCGGACGATTGCAAGGGCGGCCCGTAGGGATTGTGGCCAACCAGCCGTGCGTGCAGGCGGGAGCGCTGGATATCGATGCTTCGGACAAGTCGGCGCGGTTCGTGCGGTTCTGCAATGCGTTCAACATTCCATTGCTGACGTTCGTGGATGTGCCGGGATTTTTGCCGGGCGTGGAGCAGGAACGCGGAGGAATCATCCGGCATGGAGCAAAGCTGCTGTTTGCGTATTCGGCGGCGACGGTTCCGAAGATCACGATGGTTCTGCGCAAGGCGTATGGAGGCGCGTACATCGCCATGTGTTCCAAGGGATTGGGCGCGGACCGCGTGGTGGCGTGGCCGACGGCGGAGATTGCGGTGATGGGCGCCGAGGGCGCGGCGGAGATTGTGTTCCGGCGGGAGATTGATGCGGCCGAGGACAAGGCCGAGCGGCGCAAGGAACTGGTGGAAGAGTATCGCGAGACGTTTTCAAACCCTTATGTAGCGGCGGGGCGAAGGCTAGTGGACGACATTATCGAGCCAGCCGAGACGCGGCGTTACCTGGCGCGGGCGCTGGAGTCGCTGCACGGAAAGCGCGAGCTGCGGCCGCAGAAGAAACATGGATTAATTCCACTGTAGGGGGAGGTTGGGAATGCACTGGACGGAGTGGGTGGCATTAACGGCCTCGGCGGGCGCGGTCGGCGTAGCTGTTTACGCAGCAATGGCACGGTCGATGAGACAGGTCGTGGCAGAGAAGCAACAGGTGACCGACCGCCAGCTAAGCGCAATGAGCGCGACTGTGAGTGCGTTGCAAGCTCGCGTGGCGGAGCTTGGCAGGCTGCAGGCAGAACAAGCAGAACGGGAGGCTACAAAGACCGTCGATTCGGCCGGAGAAAAGCGCGGCGCACCCGAGTCTGAGACTGCGGCGGTGTTAATTGCGGCGGCGACGACATTCCTCGGCAGGAAGGCGCTCGTTCGGCGGGCTGGGATGGAAGCGGGGGGACGGGAAAGCGCGGACGCGTGGGCACAGCAAGGAAGAGCAAATGTGCAGACCTCGCACAACCCGCGCGCAAGAGGATGAGCGCGGCACCGGAGAAAGGGAGCGGCGGGTTGAAGCTTCAGATCACGATTGATGGGAAGGCCTACGCAGTAGACGTAGAGGTCTTGGAGGACGGGGGCGATGCAGCGGCGCCGGGCTACAGCGCGCGACCTGCGGCGCATGCAACGGATCCGTTCGCACGGGGACACATGGAGGCGTGGGACAGCGAAGGAGCATTTTGCCGCAGCCCGGTAATGGGATTGGTGATCAAGGTCAACATGGAAGCGGGACAAGCCGTTGAAGCGGGTGAGCTGATGCTGGTGCTGGAGGCGATGAAGATGGAGACAAACGTGACAGCGCCGCGAGCAGGAATCGTGAAGAGCGTACACGTAAAGCCGGGCGACCCAGTGAAAGTGAACCAGTTGCTGCTGGAGATGGAGTGATCGAGTTCGAGCCGCGGGAGCGAAAACGAATTGAAAGGCCGGGATGAACAAAGTGGACGACGAAATGGCGGGCGGGGATTTAAAGCAGGTTCCCGGGATCCGGTTTGTAGATCATGTGGCGATTGCCGTGAAGGCGGGCGAGCTTGAGAACCAGATAAAAGCGTACGAGAAGCTCGGATTCAAGGAGATTCATCGCGAAGAAGTTCATGGGGTGGACCAGGTGCGCGAGGCGCTTTTGCAGATTGGCGAAGGACCGAACTTGATTCAACTGCTGGAGCCGCTTTCCGCCGACTCGCCCGTGCAAAAGCTTATCGACAAGAACGGCGGACGCGGCGGGTTGGCGCATGTGGCCTTTCGCGTGGAAAGCGCGCAGCGCACGTTCGACGCGATGCGGGCTGAGGGATTTGAGCTGATCGATAAGGCTCCGCGCAAAGGCTCGCGGGGCACGACGGTTTTTTTTGTGCATCCAAAGTCGCGGCGCGATTCGGCATTTGGATTCCTTATGGAGATGGTGGAGGACCCCGAGGGCAAATGAGAGAAGGCGGCCATGGAACATTTGCTTGACGAGTTTCCTCCGGTCAGCACTGCGGAATGGGAAGCGGCGATTGCACGAGACCTGAAGGGCGCGGATTACGAGAAGCGGCTCATCTGGCACAGCGAAGAAGGGCTCGCGGTGAAACCGTATTATCGCGCCGAGGATATGAAGGAGCTGGCGTGCATGGATGCAGCGCCGGGAGTGTTTCCTTACCGGCGTGGTGCGCGCGCAACAGGTGATTGGGAGATCCGCGAAGAGATTGACGCGGTGGATGTGGAGAGCGCAAATCGCGCAGCACGTGCCGGAGTTGAAGCGGGGGCAGACGGAATTGCATTCAGCAGCGTTTTGGTTGGCGGTGTTGCTGGTTTGAATGCGCTGCTCGCCGATCTCGACGAGATTCCAGTGCACTTCGAACGCAGCGATGAGAAGCTGCTCAGGCTGTTGAACGAAAGGATTCGCACGGGGCGACACGCTGCGCGGATTTCCACGGGATGCGATGCACTAGCCAGCGTGGAGTTCGCGGCGGAGCCTATCACCAGCGCCCCGGCCGGAATTGTGCCGTTCACGATTCATGGCGACGCATTCGAAGAGGCAGGCGCGACGACAGCGGAAGAGGTTGGGTTCACCTTGGCGGCCGGGGTAGACTTTCTCGGCGCGATGCAGGAGCGAGGCGTGGATGCAGGCCGCGCAGCGGACGCGCTTGAGTTCCACTTCGCTATGGGTTCGAATTATTTCTTCCAAATTGCCAAGCTAAGGGCGTTTCGAATGGTGTGGGCGCGCGCGGTCGAAAGCTTTGGCGGCGCGCGGCCAGAAGCTCAGGCATACATTGCGGCGCGCACTTCGCGGTGGAACAAAACGGTCTACGACCCGCACGTGAACATTTTGCGCGCAACCACCGAAGCCATGGCGGCGGTTCTGGGCGGGGCGGATTCCGTGACGGTGGCGCCGTTCGATGCGTGCTACAAACAGCCTGATGAAGCGAGCCGCAGACTGGCGCTGAATACACAACTTCTGCTGAAGCACGAGGCGCGGATGGGGTGCGTCGCCGATGCTGCCGGCGGATCGTACTGCATAGAAACGATCACCGATCTTCTGGCGCAGGAAGGTTGGAAGATCATGCGGGGAATTGAGGCTCACGGCGGCTACCGAAAAGCTCAGGTAGACGGCGCGATCGCGATCGCGCTGGATCGATCGATGGCGGCGCGAGAGAGAGCAGTCGCTTCGCGCAGGCGGGTGTTTGTGGGCACAAATCAATTTGCGAATCAGGTCGAAAAGGCGCTGAGCCGTTGCGACGCCGGGCGAATGAACGAAACGAATCGAGGAACTCGAGCCTTTGAGCAACTTCGCTTGCGCACCGAGCGGCACGTTGCGGCAGGGGGACAAACACCGCAGGTACTGCTGGCGGAAGTTGGCGACGTGAAGCTACGCACAGCGCGCTCCAATTTCGCGGCGAGTTTTTTTGCCTGCGCCGGATTGGGGACAGTGACGCGACGGTTTAGAAACGCTGCCGAGATTGCGGCGGCGGAGGGTGACTTGATCGTGCTTTGCAGCGCGGATAAGGAGTACGCGGCGATTGTGGCGGAGCTGATGCCTAAAATGAAAGCGATCGGCCGCAAGACGGCTGTGATTGTGGCGGGAAATCCAGAAGACGCCGCGGAGCTTGCGGCAGCGGGAGTTGCCGACTTTGTGCATGTGCGCAGTAATCCCTTGGAGTTGCTCACGAAGTGGCAGGAACGATTGGGGATCAAGAGCTGAAGATGCGGCCTGACTTTGCAAAGATCGACTGGAAGACGGCAGTAGAGGCGCCTGGGGCAAAGAAGCCCGAGGCGCAGCTTTCGGCTGAACGCGCGGGGCTCAAAAGCTTCTATGCGCTTGACGATCTTAAGGGCCTGGAGCACCTGCATTACGCGGCCGGCATTCCGCCTTTCTTGCGCGGACCGTACGCGACGATGTATGCAATGCGCCCGTGGACGATACGACAGTATGCAGGATTCTCGACAGCGGAGGATTCGAATGCGTTTTACCGGCGCAACCTGGCGGCTGGACAGCGCGGGCTCTCGGTGGCGTTCGATCTGGCAACACACAGAGGATATGACTCCGATCATGAGCGCGTGGCGGGCGATGTGGGCAAGGCCGGAGTGGCGATCGATTCGATTGAGGATATGAAGATCCTGTTCCAGCGGATTCCACTCGACCAGATGTCGGTGTCGATGACGATGAACGGCGCGGTGCTGCCGATCATGGCGTTCTATATTGTTGCCGCGGAAGAACAGGGCGTGAAGCCCGAGGCTCTCAGCGGAACTATCCAGAACGACATTCTGAAGGAATTCATGGTTCGCAACACGTACATCTATCCGCCGGCTGGATCGATGCGCATTATCGGCGACATTTTCCGCTATTGCGCAGCGAAGATGCCAAAGTTCAACTGCATCAGCGTGAGCGGATACCACATGCAGGAGGCGGGCGCGACGGCGGAGCTGGAATTGGCGTATACGCTGGCTGACGGACTGGAGTATCTGCGGGCAGGCGTTGGTGCTGGGCTGGATGTGGACGAGTTCGCGCCCAGGATTTCTTTTTTCTGGGGCGTAGGCATGGACCATTTCACGGAGATTGCGAAGATGCGGGCGGCGCGCATGATTTGGGCGAAGATCGTGAAGAGCTTCGGCGCGAAGAATCCCAAATCGCTGGCGCTGCGGGCGCATTCGCAGACTTCAGGATGGAGTTTGACGGCGCAAGATCCCTATAACAACGTCGTGCGTACGTGCGCGGAGGCGATGGCCGCGGTGTTCGGAGGCACGCAATCTCTGCACACCAATGCACTGGACGAGGCGTTGGCGCTGCCTACGGATTTTTCCGCGCGCATTGCGCGCAACACGCAGCTCTATTTGCAACTCGAAACCGGCATTACGCGTGTGATAGACCCGTGGGCCGGATCGTTCTACGTAGAACGGTTGACGCACGAGCTGATGCACTCGGCATGCAAGCTGATCGAGGAGGTTGAGGAGCTGGGCGGAATGACGAAAGCGATCGAGACGGGCTTGCCGAAGATGCGCATTGAAGAAGCAGCGGCACGCAGGCAAGCGGCAATCGATGCGGGACGAGACGTGATCGTTGGCGTGAATGCCTACAAAGCGCTGGAAGAACCGGAGATTCCGGTGCTCGATGTCGACAACGAAGCGGTGCGCGATGGACAGATCAAGCGGCTTGAGGAGCTACGACTCGAACGCAACACAAGCGAAGTGCGCGAGGCGTTGGGGCGGCTTGAACGATGCGCGGCAGTTGGCGAGGGAAATCTGCTGGAATGCGCGGTCGACGCTGCACGGAAACGAGCTACGCTGGGCGAGATCTCCACGGCTCTCGAAAACGTGTGGGGACGGTATGAGGCGGCGACACGGACAATAGCGGGCGTTTACTCCGCAGAGAACGCCGGCGGCGAGGAATTCAAAAAAGCGCGGCGGATGGTGGAGGAGTTTGAGCACGAAGAAGGGCGCCGGCCACGGATTCTGGTGGCGAAGATGGGCCAGGATGGGCACGATCGCGGCGCCAAGGTGATTGCGACCGCATTCGCGGACATTGGATTTGACGTCGATGTGGGTCCCCTTTTCCAGACACCGCGCGAAGTGGCGCGATTTGCCATGGACAGCGATGTGCACGTGGTGGGCGTGTCGAGCCTTGCCGCGGGGCACAAGACGCTGGTTCCGCAATTGATTGCAGAACTGCGCGCGCTCGGACGGGACGACATTCTTGTGGTTGTGGGCGGCGTGATTCCGCCGCAGGACCACAAGTTTCTGTACGGCGCGGGTGTGGCGGGAATTTACGGACCAGGCACGGCGATTCCGATGGCGGCACAAAAGATTCTGGAGATGTTGTGTGCCGCGGTGATCGGTTAGGTGAAAGGGATGAAGAGCGCGCTGCATGAACTGCCGGGATGCGGGGCGCCGGCGGCCCCGAGCGCGGCGAAGAAGGCCCGGGCACTGTCTCGTGAAGAATATCGCGATGGGATTCTGCGCGGCGACCGCTCGACACTGGCGCGAGCCGTGACGCTTGTCGAAAGCTGCCGCGAGCGAGATCGCGAGCTGGCCGAGCTGATTGTGGAAGATTGCCTGCCGCACTGTTGCGATTCGATCCGCGTGGGGATTACGGGCGTACCCGGCGCAGGCAAAAGCAGCTTGATTGAAGCGCTAGGCGAATTTCTTATTGCTGAATTAAAGGAAAAGGTCGCGGTGCTGGCGATCGATCCCAGCAGCCAGATTTCCGGCGGAAGCATTCTGGGCGACAAGACTCGGATGCCGAGGCTGGCGGCAAGCGAGATGGCGTTCATCAGGCCGTCACCTTCGCGCGGAATCGCCGGTGGTGTGGCGCAGCGGACACGCGAGGCAATGCTGCTGTGCGAGGCAGCGGGATACCGAAACATTCTGGTGGAGACGATCGGGGTGGGCCAGTCAGAGACAGCGGTTCACGAGATGGTGGATTTCTTTCTGCTGACCACGCTTGCCGGCGCGGGCGATGAGCTACAGGGGATCAAGCGCGGAGTGATGGAGCTGGCTGACCTGGTGGCCGTGAACAAGGCTGACGGAGCGAATGCGGAAGCTTCTGAACGTGCACGCGCGGAGGCCGAAAATGCGCTGCACTTTTTTCCGGCGCAGGAGTCGGGGTGGACGCAGCGCGCTGTCGCTTGCTCGGCGCTCACGGGCTCCGGGATTCGCGAGCTGTGGGAGTGCGTGAGCGAGCATGCCGCGCTGACGCGGGCGAATGGATGGCTTGCTGCGAGCCGGCGCGAGCAGCAACGGCGATGGCTGCACGAGATGATCGATCAGTCACTGCGCCAGCAATTCGGTGCGCATGAAGCGGTGCGCGGACGAATTGAGACGCTGGAGCGCAATGTGGCGGAGGGGCGGACAACGGCCTTTCGCGCGGCGCGAACGCTGCTGGCAGCCTATTCTGATCCCGGGCGCGTTTGAAGACGCGCAATCACTTCATCCAGCGCTGATTGCCACGAGGGAAGTTGAACGCCGAAGCGTGCGTGGAGCTTGGCATTGGACAGGACGGAGTTGCGCGGACGCGCGGCGGGAGTGGGATAGTCTTTCGTTCCGATGGGAATGAGTTCCGGGGCTTTGACACCGAGTTGCTCGGATGCGCGGGCGAAGATTGCCTGGGCGAACCCGAACCAGGAGACAGAGCCCGCGCATGTCATGTGGTAAAGGCCCGACCAATCCGCGGCGGCGCCAAAGCGGCCGGCCAGGACACCGGCGACGATTTCGCGCGTGGCGCGTGCCAGTGCCGCGGAAGTGGTGGGCGCACCGATTTGGTCGTCGACGATGGAAAGGCGGTCGCGCTCCCCGGCCAGACGCAGCATGGTGAGGAGGAAATTCTTGCCATGCGGGCCGTAGACCCAACTGGTGCGAAAGATGAGATGGCGGGCGCGTGAGTTTTGAATGGCCTGCTCGCCGGCCAGCTTGCTGGCGCCATAGACGCTGAGCGGCGCTGGAGAATCGTCTTCTGTCCAGGACTCCGGCTTGCTGCCGTCGAAGACATAATCCGTGGAGTAGTGGACAAGGAGGGCGTTGCGCTCGGCGGCTTCTTCGGCGAGGATGCGGGGAGCGAGAGCGTTGATCGCGTGAGCCAGAGGCATTTCCGCCTCAGCGCGATCGACTGCGGTGTAGGCGGCGGCGTTGAGAATGACGTCCGGCGCGGTGCGGCGGACGAGATCGCGCGTCTGATCGGGATCGGCGAGATCGACAGACTCGCGATCCACGGCTACGACCGGTCCGACATCGGCGAAGATCTGTTCGAGCTCGCGACCGAGCTGGCCGGCCCTGCCAAGGATAAGGATGCGGGGATTCTTCGACGGACCGAGATCTAAGGGCGGGATGGGCGAATCCGTCATGCGGGAGACTCCGGGAAAACGTGGGAATGCACTTTTCGCATTCTAATTGGCGAAGATAGACGGTGGCTCGCGCCTTGAACCGATTCCCCGTACAATTTAGTCAGGGAGCGCTTCGCCCATGCGACGGGTTTATTGTGACGCGAATGCCACTACGCCTCTGCTGCCGGAGGTGATGGAAGCGATGCGCCCGTACTGGATGGAGGAGTTCGGGAATGCTTCCTCGATTCATCTGCAGGGCCAGCAGGCACGAAAGGCTGTGGATCGCTCACGTGAGACGTTGGCGCGATTTTTCGGCTGCCGAGAGGCGGAGGTCGTGTTTAACTCGGGTGGCACCGAGGGGGACAACACTGCGATTTTCGGGCTGCTGCGCGCGGGCGATCACTTCATTACAACGTCGATTGAGCATTCGGCAGTGCTGCGGGCTGCGGATCGAGTGGCGGAACACGGCGTGGAAGTGACGTTTGTTGCGCCAAGAGCGGATGGGTTAATCGATCCGGAAGAAATTCGCCGGGCAATCGGGCCGACGACACGTTTAATCAGCGTGATGCTGGCAAATAATGAGACAGGCCTGCTGCAGCCGGTGGAAGAGATCGGCAGAATTGCCGCGGAGGCCAGGGCCTTCTTCCATATTGATGCGGTGCAGGGCGCGGGAAAGATCCTGTTCGACGTGCGGCGATTCGGATGCCACTTATGCTCGATCAGCGCACACAAGATGCACGGGCCGAAGGGCGTGGGCGCAATGTACGTGAAGCGAGGAACGCCGATTACCCCGTTGATGGTGGGCGGGAGCCACGAGCGACGCCAGCGGGCAGGGACGGAGAATGTGCCGGGGATCGTAGGGCTGGGCAAAGCTGCTGAACTGGCGATGGAGAGCCTTGAAGATGGGACGATAGAGCGTGTTGCGCGACTGCGCGACCGATTGGAAGCGGGGATTCTTGAAATTCCCGGCACGCGAGTGAATGGCGCGAGGGCGCCTCGCGCACCGAATACGACAAACATTTTTTTTGAACAATTGGAGGGAGAAGCGCTGGTCATCGCGCTTGACCTCAAGGGCGTTGCGGTGAGCGGCGGGTCAGCTTGCCACTCGGGATCGACCGAGCCGAGTCATGTGCTGATGGCGATGGGCTTGGACAAGCACGCGGCGCGCGCCAGCTTACGCTTTAGCCTGTTGAAGACGGCGACGGACGAAGATGTGGATCACGTGTTGCACGTGGTTCCGGAAGCAGTGGGGCGATTGCGCGAACTGGCGCCGGTTGAAACCAGCTATTAGCTTCTAGCTGCCAGCTTTCAGCTTGATCGTGGGAGAACAAACGATTATGCCAGCCTGAGGAGCACGTTTCATTAACGAAGAAATCCAGGTGGCTGTTTGGAATGATGAAAGAACAGAGCACAATTGCGGTAGCGATGTCTGGAGGGGTTGACTCCTCGACGGCGGCGGCGATCCTCGCCCGCGAGGGGAACGGATCCGCTGGTCTAAGCAACGCTGTGGTTGGGCTGACGCTGCAGCTTTGGGATCAGACGCGGCTGGCGGGCAAGCACGGAATCCCCGATGCACCGAAGGCCGGGCGTTGCTGTTCCATAGACGATGTGTACGATGCGCGGCGCGTGGCGGAACACTTGGAGATTCCGTATTACGTGGTGAACCAGGAAGAGCGGTTCGAGCGCGACGTCGTGAGGCCATTTGTGGATGAGTACCTGGCGGGGCGGACGCCGATTCCCTGCTCACTCTGTAATAACCACATCAAGTTTGATCAACTGCTGAAGACGGCACGAAGCATTGGGGCAGAGCGGATCGCAACTGGCCACTACGCGGTGAACGAGTTTGACGAGAAGCGCGGACGATGGATTTTGAAGCGTCCGGCGGACCGGGCCAAGGACCAGACATATTTTCTTTTCGGACTGACGCAGGAACAGTTGGCGCGCACGCTGTTTCCTCTTGGGCACATGACGAAGCCGGCGGTGCGCGAAGCTGCGCGGAAGCATGGATTGATGCTTGCGGAGAAGCCGGATTCGCAGGAGATCTGCTTTGTGCCCGGCGGGGATTACAAGCAGTTCATCACCGCGTACCTCGAGGAGCAGGGCGAGGCAGCGCCGGAGATGGCGGGCGAACTGGTGGCAGCAAGCGGAGAAGTCATCGGGCGGCACGCGGGTATCCAGAACTTTACAGTGGGGCAGCGCAAGGGATTGGGCGTGGCGAGTGCGTTTCCGCTCTACGTGATCAACATCGATCCCGCGAACCATCGCGTGACAGTGGGCGCGGATGCCGAGCTCGCGACGCGTGTTCTTCACGCGCGCCAACTGAACTGGGTCAGCATTGCAGAGTTGACGGAACCGATGCGCGTGAAGGTGAAGATCCGTCACCGGCACGAGCCGGCCTGGGCGACGCTCGAGCGGGGCGAGGACGATGAAGTGATCGTCACTTTCGATGAGCCGCAACGCGCAGTGACGCCGGGCCAAGCCGCGGTTTTCTACGACGGGGATGAAGTCGTGGGCGGGGGCTGGATTGCTTGAGCGGCGCTAACTGCGCGACTCGAATTGATCATCTTCCGCCACGCTAAACGAACATGTCGTGATCGCCGGACGCGCGGTTGGCCTGCGAACGAGGCTGAGGCGAGCCAGTCCGCAATGATTCAACAACCGCTTTGACTGATGCCAAGACCGCTGAGATCTGGCGCATCGGCTTGTTCACGGCATCGGACATGAAAGTGCCGGTGCGTTCCAGCGTGTCGAGAACGTGGGAGAGCATGGAGTCGAGACGATTGCCCTGAACACGCGCGCGGGCCATCATTTCATTGGCCGCGGATTGAATATCGGCCGACTGCACGCGAAGCGAATGAGTAAGGGCCGCAAGATCGCTGGCGGTCTGTTCGACCTTTGGCGTCAAGCGCGTAACCAGTGAGCGAGTATTGTCGATCAGCGGAGTAACCGAAGAACGAAAGGCCTCGAGTTTTTCGTCCATCGCGCGTGCAGCCTTGCGCATGGCGATAAAGGCGGCAAGCAGGACGAAAGCCTGGACAAGCATGGCCGCCGCAACCAGTGCGACCAAAATGAGTTGAACGGTCTGAGGGTCAATCTTTGACATGACGATGATCTCGCGCAGGGACCCTGCGAAACTACAAATTGCGGCCGGAGCACGTTGAAGTGGCGCGGGCAGCTAAATATGTTCCGGCGCAGATGGCCACCGGCTCATTCGCTCCTGCGTTCGCTGCCGAAAAGGAGAGCCGGATGAGACTGCCGGCTCTTAGAACTCGTGGGTTTCAGGCTCGCCGCTTGCGGACTTGTAAGCCTGACGGCCGGCGTCGACGGCCGCAGTGACGCGGGTGGACTGATCGGCGACCAGATTCTTGCCGCGCTCGACGAATTCCTCCCACTGAGCTCTTCCACGATCAACGTATTCGCCGACCTGTTCCTTGCCGCGGTCAACGAAGGCGTTCACCTGCTCCTTGCCCCGATCGACGATAGCGCTTACGTTTTCCGCAGCTTCGCGCGTACGCGCCCGGAGATACTCCGCGCTCTCGCGTGCTCCCGAGGCGATGTCTTCACGCGTCTCTTTGCCGCTCTTTGGCGCATAAAGGATACCGACCAGAGCGCCCACGCCTAATCCGGCCAGAAACCAAGCCAAGCCGTACGATTTATTGTCTTCTGCCATGATGAAACCCTCCTCTTTCACAGCACTCAACGAATGATTGAGCCTACCAAACCAGTCCAGTCTACCGCAAAAGGGTTCAATGCCGCGCGCGGTTTAGGTGAATCCTTAACCCGAGACTGACCTGCTCTCCCTATTGGATGCGCCGCGCAAGTGCAAGGTCATCTTCCGAATGGAGAGTTATGTGCAAGAACTTCAGCGAAGTGGACAGCCGAACGGCCTGATAACTGCGCGATTTGCTCGCGGCAACTGAAACCATCGGCGACGAGGATCGTGGCCGGGTTGGCGGATTCCACGGCGGGAAGCAGACCCTGGTTGGCGATAATCTTGGAAACTTCGAACTTGCGGGCCTCGAAGCCGAATGGGCCTGCCATTCCGCAACAGCCAGCCTGAATGAGATCGACGGTTGCGCCAGCCGCCAGGAGGAGCGCGACTTCACTCGAAGATCCCCCAAAGACGGCTTTTTGATGGCAGTGGCCGTGAACCAGGATGTTCGCGCCAGCGAGGCGGCCGGAGGCAAATTGCGGCGCGCGATCGGCGAGCCAGCTCGAAAGAAGCCACGTGTTTTGGCTCAGGCGGACTGCCCGCGGATCGTTGGGGAAGAGCTCCAGCAATTCGTCTTTGAAGACGCTGGCGCAACTTGGTTCAAGGAAGATGAAGGGAAGACCGTCCTGAATCTTCGGGGCCATGAGGTCAAGCACGCGCGCCAGATAGGAGCGGGCAGCGGCGAGAAAACCGAAATCATAGAGCGGACGGCCGCAGCAAATATGGCCGCGAGGCACTTCGACCCGGAATCCGGCTTCCGTAAGGATGGTTTCGGCGGCAGAGAGGGATTGCGGATAGTAGTAGTTGTTCCACGTGTCGGGCCACAGCAGGACCACCTGCGGCGGGGCAGGCACCTGCGGTGTGGCAGCCCTTTGGACCACCTGCGGTGGGGCAGCCTTTTGGACCAGATTCGTGGGAATCGATTGGGCAGTTCGTGCGGTGCCGCGCGCTTTTTGGTAGGTTTTTAATGCCAGATGCGGCAAGTGGCGCTCCGGAGCAACGCCAGCGATGCGCTTGATGAGTGGGCTGGTTAGCGGGCCGGTGAAGAGAGCGTTGGTGAGCGACGGAGCGAGAGATCCGTAGCGCGCAAGGCGATCGGCAAATCCAAAAATGTAGTGATGGAGCGGGTGCAGACGGCCTTTGTAATGCTGAGCGAGGAACTCCGACTTGTAGGCGGCCATATCCACCTGGACCGGGCACTCGGATTTGCAGGCTTTGCAACTCAAGCAGAGGTCGAGAGCCTCGTGGACGGCGCGGCTTTGGAATCCTTCCTGGCGAAGAGATCCAGCGAGCATTTCCCACAGGAGGTGCGCGCGACCGCGAGTGGAGTGCTGCTCTTCGCCGGTGGCGCGATAGCTTGGACACATGACGCCACCCTCGGTATTGCGGCAGGCGCCGACGCCGACGCATCGCTCGGTGGCGTGTTCGAGCGAGCCATCGTCTTTGGCGAAGGCAAAGTTGGATTCCCAGGTCTCAGAAGCGAGACCTGGGGCACCCGCCGCGAGAGGGTGGCGAAGATTCTCGACTGGATCGTAGACACGCACGGCATCGGAGAGCTTGCCGGGATTCATGCGGTTGTCAGGGTCCCACAGCGCCTTGAAATCGCGGAAGGCTTCGACGAGCTCGGGGCCGAACATTTTGGGCAGAAGGGCGGCGCGCGCCTGGCCGTCGCCGTGTTCGCCGGAGAGCGAGCCGCCAAAGGCGAGCACTGTTTCGGCAGCGCGATCGAGGAATTCGCGGAAGGTGCGAATGCCTTCGGCGCTGCGGAAGTCAAAATTAATGCGCATGTGAACGCAGCCCTGGCCGTAATGTCCGTAGAGCGGACTGCTGAAGCCGTACTCAGCCATGAGCAGGGTGATGGCGCGGAGATATTTTCCGAGCTGCGCTGGAGGAACGGCTGAATCCTCCCAACCTTCCCAACGGTCGGGCTCACCAGGAACGAAGACCATAGCGCCGAGAGCCGATTCGCGCACATGCCACACCGCCTGGGCCTCATCGGCGGCGCAGATGTGAGCCACCGGTGCGGACGGCCAGGATTGCGAGGCGCGGACCAGCGATTCGGATTTAGCGCGGGCTTCTTCCGCTGACCATGCGCCCATCTCGACGAGCAGGAACCCGATTCCCTGAGGTAGCTTGTCAAGGTCACGAAGCGCCAATCCCTTGCGTCGCATGAAGTCGACGAGCATTGAATCGAAACCTTCGAGGCCGATGGGCTTGTGTTCGAGCGCAAGGGGTACCGCGTCGGCAGCGAGGAATGCATCATCGAAACCAAGGACGGTGAGGACACGAAAGGGCGGGCTGGCGGTGAGGTTCAGCGTGGCGGAGACGACGGTGGCGCATGTACCCTCTGAGCCGACCAGCGCGCGCGCGACATGGAAGTTGCTCTCAGGGAGCAGCTCGTCTAGGTTGTAGCCTGAGACACGGCGCGGAATGCGGGGGAACTTTTCGCGGATGAGTGAGGCGTAGCGGTCGCGGATGCCCGAAAGGCCAGCATAGATTTGACCGACACGGCCACCTGCGCGGATGAGCGCGTCGAGACGATCGGGAGGCGTAGCTCCCACGGTCATGCGCGTACCGTCGTAAAGGACGATGTCGAGGGATTCGACATTGTCCACAACTTTGCCGCCAAGCAAGCCATGGACGCCGCAACTGTTGTTGCCGATCATGCCACCAAGGGTGCAGCGGGAGTGCGTTGCTGGATCGGGCGCGTAGGTTAGTTGATGAAGCTCTGCAGCGTCGCGCAGGCGGTCGAGGACGATGCCGGGCTCAACACGCGCAAGGCGCTTCGCGCTGTCTAACCCTTGGAGTGAATTCATGAAGCGAGAGAAGTCAAAGACGACGGCCACGTTGACGCACTGGCCGGCAAGACTGGTGCCTGCGCCGCGCGGAAGGACTGCGGCGCCGGTGGCGCGACAGGCAGCAAGAGCAGCCTCGACGTCAGCCGCGTCGCGCGGAAAGATGACGCCGATGGGGAGCTGACGGTAGTTCGACGCGTCGGAGGCGTAAAGGGCGCGTGAGCCGGAATCGAAATGCACTTCGCCACGAAGCGTTTTCTTCAACAAACCTTCAAGCTGACGGTGAGCGGAAAAGCCCTCATGGCTATGCGGAGAGGAATTGGAGAGAATAGCAAACGTGGAAGAGCTCACGCTCAAATGGTAGCGCGAAAAGCGCGGAAGGCGTTGAGCCTGCGCCGTTCTTCGAGCGGCCAGAACGGCTTTCGGTGATTACGGCCCCGAATCGATGCGGCGATAAAAAAACAGGTCCCAACCCACATCGCGATACTCATCCACCAATTTGTACTTCTGCAGTATCGGATCGGCAGAACTGTAATCCTGGTCAACAACCAAGGTTTGGAAATATCCGTCGCGTGCGAGGCCTTCCCAGCCTCCGCCTTCCATCCGGACGCCGGCTTGGCGATCGGCATAGTAGGTGTACCCGAGCACGAAATGGGGGGAAGCAGGCTGGACCCAGGGCAGATTTCCATAAGGAAGTATGACAAAGGCGGGAGCCGGAAGATGGGAAAGCTTCTCTGCCACGTTCCGGAAGCGAAGATCCTGATCGCGATAGCTGTAATTATAGGTAAGTCCCGTAGAGGTCAGCGCAACGCCGGTCACGATGAGCAAGGAGCAGGCGACAAGACCCCCGAAGGCCCACCTAGAATCCATCCGCTCCAAAATCAGGACGAGGACGAGCATCGTTGTCCATGCCGCGGGAATGTAGTAGTTATCGTTTGCGCCGAATTTGCAGGATGTGACAAGAGCAAACAGCGATGAGAAGAAAACGACACAAAGCAGGGTCAATTCGACCGGCCTGGTACTGAGGAGGCGAAATCCCCGGAAGGAGAAAATGAAGAATGCGAGAAGGCCGAACAGGAAGAATGGATTCTTGCATGCGGCTCTCAGGGCATTTTCCAGCCCGAGCAAACCCTGCATCGGAAGATGCCCCTGGGAAAACAAGATTGAATCGCGAAAAATGCGACCGCCCAGGATGAGAGTCATCGCAACGAAAGACCACCAGACGCCGCTCAACACGAGGAATGCCCGCCAACGCTTGAGGAGAACGAGAGCGAGAATCGACCCCGTGAGCATGGTGACTGAAGATTGCTTGAAAGCCCATGCTGCATAGAAGAGGAGCGCGGCCAAGATCAGGAGGCGTTGATTTTGTTTTCTTAAGTTGCACAGAATCACATAAAGGCCTGCGGTTTCAAAGGCCAGTGCGCCAATATCAGGCCTAACGGTTATGGACCAGAAGCCCACGAGCGGACTGATCGTGGCAATGAGGCACCAGGCCCACGCAACGGGACCATGGGCCAGCAGTGTCGCTTTCCCGAAGCTGCGCACCATCAAGAAGAATATTCCGCCGGTGATCAGGGCGAAGACGATCGTGATTAGCCGGCCGATGGTTGGTATCCAGATGGCGTCCAGATGGAGCAGATGGAGCCAGACACTGGTGATCGAGCCGTAGAAGTAGTAGTAGCCCCAATTGAAGTAGCTCACCGCAAACGGAATGCGATAAGGGTCCGCATAGACTGCCTGATGCTGGCTGAATTTCCAGATGGAAAACAGGCTTTCTTCTTCACAGCCTGTTGTAGGCGACATATGAGGGGTAACAAACGAGAAGGCGTAGCAGAAACGAAGAAGCCAAAGAGTGAGGCATGCCGCGGCGGCAAGAATAAGGGAGACTTCAGCGGTTCTGCGCAATTTGTGCTCAGCCCGTTCCGACATTTGAGGCGAGGATAGCATTGCACTTCGGCGGCTGGGGCGTGGTTCTTCTGTTACTCGTCTTTGCGGTTGTAGTCACCGCGGCTCAGGTGTTTCTCAAGCCAGAGATAGAGACAGATGAACAGGTAGCGGCTGCCCATTTCCTGAATCTTCAATTTGGCAACGCCGGTTCTGCGGTTGCGCCATGTAATCGGGATCGCGGTCCAGGAGTAACCACGAATGATGGCCTTGAGCGGTAACTCGACCGTGAGATTGAAATGGGCCGAGAGCATCGGCTTGCACCCTTCGATCACGGAGCGACGGTAGGCCTTGAAAGCGTTCGTCGTGTCGTTTAGAGAAATGCCAAAGAGGATGCGGATAAAGAAATTTGCCAGCCGGTTTATGCGGAGCTTAAGCCACGGATAATCGATGACGCCTCCGCCCTTCATAAAGCGGGACCCAAAGACCGCGTCCCATCCCTCATTCAGCTTGTTCCAGTAACGGACCACATCGCGGCAGTCATCGGATTCGTCGGCCATCATCACGACAGCCGCATCTCCCTTGATTTCTGACAGACCCGCAGAAATGGCTCGTCCAAAGCCATGTGGAGGGCTGTTCATGAGCAGGCGAGCCTCCGGGATACGCTTGCTGAGATCGGTGACTATCTGCGCCGTCCGGTCTTTGCTGCCGTCGTCGACCACGATGATTTCGTGGGGGATGTTGTTGAGGCGTAGTTCGACATGCAGATGTTCGACGGTTGAGGCGATGCATCCCTCTTCATCGCGCGCGGGTATCACGACCGACAAAACTTGAAGCTGGGTTGCGTCAGCAGATGGCATGGGGCTCTTCATGCGCCACACTGTTCCAGCCAGTTGGGGTTCGCTTCGACGTGCGCGGCAATTTCTTCGAGGATCGATTCGATCGCGATGGTTGGTTGCCAATCGAAGCACTGTTTTGCCTGTGCCGAATCGAGAATCAGCCAGGGCACGTCATAGGGCCGCTCCGAACCGTCGGGGACGGGAGGGTTCGGACCGAAGCGACGATCGCACCACGCCGTGAGCTCAGTCAAGGACATCGAGTTTTCAAGGCCGCCTGAGACATTTTGGATTGCCCCGCTGCCGGACCGGCGCAGTTGAAGATCGACGAGGCGAGCCAGATCCCGCGGATGCAGTGCATCTCTCACCTGAAATCCGTGGCCGCCGAACCCAAGGTACTTCAAGCTTCGGCGCGCGGCGTGAGCATGGAGCCAGTAAGAGAAGATTCCCTGCTCCGCGGTGCCGAACTGGCCAGCACCGGCAAGAACGCCGCAACGATTAATCCAAACTGGAATGCCAAAGGCCGCAGCATATTCCTGCGCCAGTTGTTCCGACGCCAGCTTCGAAGCGCCGTAGAGAGATATGGGGGCGCAGGTGCTGAAAGCTTCCGTAACGCCGTTTTCGCTGACCGTCGAAGGCTGGGAATGTTCGGGATCGAGGACGTACCTGGAGGACTCCACGAGAAAGGGCAATTGGGCCAATGCAGGAATGGAGTACACGCGGCTGGTGCTGAGGAGGATGACGCCGGCGCGCGAATTCCTGCAGTACTCGAGAAGATTAATGGTGCCGAGCAGGTTATGCTCCAGCAACTGGCGCGGGCTTGTTTTGCCGTCGCGGCCTGCGAGAACGCTGGGCTGCGCCGCAGCATCGATCGCCCAATCGACCGCTGGGAGCGAATCGAGATCGCTGGCCATGCGGAGATCGCCGTGAATCAAGCGCACCCCGAGCCGCTTGAGCGCGAGCCGGTTAGTTTCGCTTCCCTGGCGCGCGAAATTGTCGAGGCCCACAATCTCGACTCCCTCGTGAGATTCAAGCAGGAATCGAGTGAGATGGCTGCCGGCGAACCCGCACGCTCCGGAAATCAGGACTTTCATACAGTGAATGTTCCTCTCCGTCGCAGCGCGGGGCAGTTTCCTTTGCGAGATGCCGGGCGACGCGCGCGTGTTCCGGCGAGGTTGCCAGTTTCTTGATCAGATCAATCTTAACCGCAGCGCGCGCCCCTTCGACTCAAAGTTGATGAGGACGTATTCCATGGGGCAATGGCATTTTCAGGAGGGAGACCCGACTTGCTGGGGCGAGAGTTGTGCGGCTACCGCGACGGCCACTCTTCAACGACGATGCCGAGGTCATTGAGCTGGCGAATGACGGCTTCGAGGTTGCGGCGAACTTTGGGGCGGTCTTGGGGTGCGGCCGAACTCGATTCCGCCACTGCGATGACGCGGCCATAAGACCAAGCACCGGCAGGAATGGCAGCAACGGCGGTATCGAGATCGGAGAGACGCAACTCGAGCAGCTGGCGACGTGCCGCCGCGGGACGAAGCAAAGTACCCTGCCCCATCGGGCTGGGGTTGGCATCGGCAAGAACGATGCGCAGCGTAACGGTGTCAGCGCCTACGACGAGGAAGGGATTTGCCCACTGCGCGGGGTCGTGGACATCAATATAAAGGCTCTTGGTGGGCAGTGGAATCTGGTCGAGTTCGGCGCGTTCCTGGTCGCGCTGCACCGCAGCCTCATGCGCCCGATGCTGTGCATCTACAGCATCCTTTTCCACCCGCACCACGGCTCCCTCTTCCCGATGGCAGGCGGCAAGAACAAGCGCCGGGAACAGCACCAGCGCTACCGTTGCTTTGCCAAGGAGATGCGGAATCACGAGATCAAGAATAGCAGGACCGCGGATGCGGACCCCCCCGAGACGAGCCGAGGAAAGGCACGCGCCATGGGCTCCGCGAACATTATCAGACAACTCACTATTTGCCTGCGATCACACTGCGGGCGATGGAGTCGAGAATGCCGTTGAGGAAATTGATCGATTCCGAGGCGCAGTAGCGACGGCCGATTTCGAGCGCCTCGTTAATCACAACAGGAAAGGGAGTGGATTTGACACCGATGAGCTCGGCGACGGCCATGCGCAGCAGATTGCGATCGACGGCCGGCATGCGATCGAGGCGCCAGTGGGCGGAGTGGCCGGAGATGAGCGCATCTATTTCCTCTTGTCGAGCAATGGCGACGCGAAAGAGGTCCTCCGCAAAACCACGCACCTCGGGCTCGACTTGATCGGCAGCTTTCCAGAACGTGGCCTGAACATCGTCGGGACTCTGGCGGCCAACGTCGGCCTGAAACAACATCTGCATGGCTAGTTCGCGAGACTTGCGGCGATGGCGCGAGGTCAAGCTGGGCCGCCTTGCTGGAGTTTGCGGCGCAAGCTCACCATTTCGATGGCAGCAGCGGCGGCCTCAAAGCCCTTGTTGCCGCCCTTGATTCCGGCGCGGTCGAGCGCCTGCTCCAGCGTTTCGCAGGTGAGCACGCCAAAGCTGTGAGGGACGCCGGTTTCCTGCTGCGATTGGCCGATGCCGCGCGCAACCTCGTTGTAGATGGCCTCATAGTGGGCGGTTTCTCCGCGCAAAAGGCAACCGAGAGTGACGATGGCGTCTACACGGCCGCTCGAAGCGCAGGTGCGGGCGGCAGCGGCAATTTCCCATGCACCCGGAACTCGAATGACCTGGATATCGGAGCGGGCGGCGCCGCTGCGCAACAGGGCATCAAGAGCACCTTCGAGCAGACGGTCGGTGATCACGGCATTCCAGCGAGCAACAATGACGGCAAATCTCATTCGGCTCGCGGACAGATCGCCTTCGAGCGCGACGGGCTTTCCCTTGACCGGATCGGTCCAGGCCCAAAAGCTGAAGCGAAAGCCCGGCTCCGGCTCGACGGTGAATAGCTGTGAGCGCCAATCGGTTGCGGAGATGGGCGACAGCCGCGCGAGCGCCGAATCGCCGCCCTGTTCGCGAAGCCACGACTCCGCCGCCTGGCGGATGGAGTCGAGCGAGGTGACTTCAACGAGAAGATCGGCGGTAGGGGGCATTGTCCCATCGACGAATTCGAGGCGGGCCATGGGAGCGAGAAATAGCGCGCCGCGAGATCCCTCTTCCTGCCACCCTTTACCGATTTCGAATCCCAGCGCGGAGAAGAACGCAGTCAGGCGGTCGTAGGCCGCGGCGCTCGCGACAGGGCGCAGGAATGAGATGCCCTTGATCATGAATCGATTTTATCTCGCAAAGGCGCGTGGTTAGGTGACGGAGCGCGGCTTGACCTCGATGACCGTTGCAGGAACCACGGTCGAAGGTCCAGGTGCCGTGGGATAGAGACAACCGGCATCGTTACCGCCCGCTGAGACAGGTGTACAAGCGGGAAGAGCAGGCGTCAACTGTTGTGTATCGGCGGGAGGTGAAGTCGTGCTGAGGTTGACGGGAATGCCGATGAAGTGAAGTTCGTCGTCGCCAGCCGTGGATACAAAGAAGATGGAATGGTCAGGCGAGAATGTGCCTGCGAGCGGAGCGGTTGGAGGCGTAGCGGAAGTGCTGTCGGCGAAGGTGACATAGCCGACCGGTCCGAGGCCGGTCGCCTGAGGCAGATAGTAAGGAAGCTCGGCGGCAGTGGTGGAGCCGGCCGGAGTGCTGTAAGTGACAAACGCGATGGGCGCGGGATTGGTCGCAGAGGCCGTGGTGGGAGCCGTTCCAGGGACGACCTGATTGACGGCGGTGGCATTCGTCACTCCGGTCAGATTCACCGAACCGTCGAGCACGGGGTTTGTGGAGAGCGGCGAGAGAGTCTGGGTCGTGCCGGATGCGGTTTCGGAACATTCAGCTGCGGGATACGCAAGCGATGGAGGAATATTGAGCCCGATGTCGTCGAGGGTAATGCTTGAGCCGTTGAGGGATGCGCCGAGAATATGCTGGCCATCACCTGTGGCGCCAATCACGCTGGTGAGGAGTTTGAGGGAGTCGGTTGGAGGCTGCGGATAAAACTGAATTGTCGCGTTGTTGCCAACCGTGCCGCTGGGGCACCATGTATGAGCGACGGTTGCGTTGCCGGCAAGCCAGGCTCCCAGGCCGGGGACGGTGATAGCGAGGTCCTGTGCGCCGCCGCCGGTGCTCAAGTCGTAGGTGCTCCAGCCGGAGTTGGTGTCATGCACATAGAGCGTATTGGAGTGATTGCCCCCGAGCGATGCGCTATCGACAATGTAGAGAGTATTGGAATCCTGCGTCCAGGCGGCAGCGGCGCCCAAGCCGCCAAAGGTACTGATTACACTGCCGGAGACGTTGTAGAGGTAAAAAAGGCCACGAATCTGATCGTTGATGAGCAGATAGTTGGCATTTGGAGAAGCGGCAAGCACGACGCCGGGAACATTCGGGTCCTGTCTAGTGAGTGCGTTGTTGGTGGTGGAGTAAATCATGAGCTCCCGCGGGGAGCCAAAGTAGAGATTCACACCCGACTGGTCCATGACCATTGAGTTGGGCACGAAGGGCAGTCGCACAGTGCTGCCGGGTGTACCGGTAAGCAGCTCGACGGAGTAAAAGTATTGCGATTGACCGGGTGCGGCGGCCCAGACAAAATCGCTTGTGGTTCCGGGAACAATCACGTCAACGGGATTGGAAGTGATCGACAACCCGGTCCCGTTCAAACCAATTTCGTTGATAGGCGCCGGATCGCAAAGCGGAGGCTTGCACAGCGCGGTAAGCGTAGCAACACCGGGGTACGCCGCGGTAATGGAACCGGCACCACCAGTGGTGACATCGATGGGGTTGGTGGACTCATAGTCCAAGTCGAGGCCAGTAATTGAGTTTCCCTGGGTGTCGATCACATTCGTTGTGAGGTTCTGCACGACGCCCTGCGTAACGACGCCTTTTGTAGCTCCATTGGCAAGAGTTATGTTGATCGATTTGGGCGGGCAGGTGGAGAAATATCCAGCCGAAGAGGCCGTTTGCGACAAAGACGCTGAGATGACTGTGGTACCGGGTTGCTCCGCAGTGATGACGTTGGTTGTGGAGTTGATCTTCGCGACAGAGGAATTACCCGATAAAAAACTGAGAGTGCCTATCGAGGTCGTGCACTCGGGAACGGAAGTGACCCCCGGAGCCAAACCCCCCGGGCAAGCAAAGTGGGCGGGCGAGACTGAAGGCGGAGCGCAGAGCTCATATTGAGTGCCATTGCTGACGTAGCACTCCTCCGCATCAAGCTGTGCCTGCTGGTTCTGCGAATAACACTGCTGCGGAACGGAACTCGAGACCGAATTGGTGACGAGACTGATGCTTGAGATGGGGGCGTGGACGTAGACGGCGACGGGATTGGAAGTGACAGCATCGGCCGAGGCCGTAATGTAAGCGACGGCATACGGCAGGCCACCGTTGGACGGAAGCGGATTGGGAGGGGCGCAATAGGTGTAATCGGGAATTCCGCCGCCGCTGTTGCGGTTCCATGTTCCGGCGCAGAGTCCGCCAGCGGGCGTGATGTCGACCAACTGGTTGTTGGTTGTACCCCAACTCAAAGATCCGGAGCTGATGGATGCAGGATCGCCCTTGCAGGTGGTTGCAACGGGCTGCAAGACCGCCGTGGTCTGTCCAAAGGCCAGGGAGATTCCTGCGGTTTGCGGCTGAAGCGTGAGGTTGGCCACGTCGGTAAGCTTTAAGCCATAGCCGAGTCCGTTGCAATAGTTTCCTGCAGGATTGCGGACGCAACCGGAGATGGAAATCCCAGCCGGAAGGGCCAGGCCAAGCAAACAAACAAGCGTCAGAAACCGCCGCATGAATCCTCCCCGTTCCGCACCTTAGAACCGCGGAACGGATCTGAAAAGCGCATTAAAAAGAATGAGTCGCAACCGCACTCGCCGATGCACACGGCCGAGCCCACGACTGGCCAGCGCGAGGCGAGTTGGACCCCAGCCGCAGATACCCGACGGCACGCTGCCGCACGCGGCCAGAGGGACGAAAAGCACATTAAATGTCCCAAGGAAAAAGTGTATCAGGATGAGGCCACCTCTGGCATCGAGCGTGATTACCAGAAAGACGGAACGGGGCGAGCAGTGTTAGCCAAAATTAGCGGTGTTGGCCGTGCAGGCGGTGTCAGGGAGTGGGGGGCATGTAGCGAGCCAACCAATCGACGGCGCGCTGAAGCGAATCGCGGCGGTCCGCAGGATCAGAGAAGCCGTGTCCTTCATTGGGGTAGACCACGAATTGGACCGGAACATGCAGGTCGTGCAGCGCGTGCCAGAACTCGAAGGACTGGGGAGCGGGACATTCGCCGTCGCGATCGCCCACAACGATCAGGGTTGGGGTTTGGACTTGCTTGACGAAATTGATGGCGGAGCTGCGCGCGTAGACTGGCGGGTCGTCGTAGACGGAGGCGCCGAAATAGGGAATCATCCACTGATCGATGGAGTTTTCGCCGTAGTAGGAGAGCCAATCGGAGATGCCCGCGCCGGCGATTGCAGCGCGGAAGCGATGGGATTGGGTAACGGCGAACATGGACATGAAGCCGCCGTAGCTCCAGCCGGCGAGAGCTACGCGATTGGGATCGACGGGATACTTTGCAAGGACGGCATCAACGCCGACGAGAATATCGCGCAGATCGCCGTAACCGAAGTCCTTGCGGTTGGCCTGCGTGAAGGCTTCGCCCTGCCCGTAGCTGCCGCGGGGATTGGGCATGAGAACGAAGTAGCCAAGCTCGGAAAAGGCCGTGGCGCTGAAGCCTCCGGCGCCGCCCTGCCAGCGCGAGGTCACTGAGGAGGCAGGGCCGCCGTGAACTTCGACGAGGAGCGGGTACTTCTTCGACGGATCGTAATCCCTGGGCAAGAGCAGCCAGCCCTGGATGTTGAAGTTGTCGTTCTTCCATGCGAGCGAGATGGAATCGCCCCAAGAGGGTTTGAGGCCGTCGTTGAAGTGCGAGAGCTGAGTGAGGCGCGAGGATCCTAGGGCGGTTGGATCTTTGGCGCGCAGTGCGAAGATTTCGGGCGGAGTTTTGAACGAGCTGGACTGAAAAACGAAAAGGGAGCGATCGGCGGAGGCGGAGAGGATCGAATCGAAGCTGCTGATGCCGACCGAGCCGGGAATTCTGAAGAGGGGCGAGTCGAACACCGCAGGGACTGGATTTCGCGGCACGCTTAGACGCACGAGGCGCGAGTCGCTTCCAGCGATTTCGCTCATGTAGATGGCGTCATTGCCATCCCACGCGATCCATTGGGCGGATGCCGGGCGGTTGGGCGTGAGGTCGATGAGAGGGCCGCATGCGGGGGGCTGGGTGCCCAGAGAGAAGAGCTGGCCGCAGGCGTAGGCCTGTTGGATGCCGGCGGAAGTCACCCAGACGTCGCCGCCGACAACGCCCTGATCGCTCATGAGGCCGCCGATGAATGCGATTGTCTTGCCATCGGGCGACCAGCGGGGTTGGGCGATTTGAAGGCCGTGGAGCTGGCCGGAACCTTCGGCGGGAGAGAGGATGACGGTGGGATTGGGATTCTTGCTATCCCATGTCTGAGAATCCAGACCTCCACCCCAGGGACGTGGACCTGTCCCTGGGGACCCCGGACCTGGGGCACCCATGTTTGCTGGGAGAACGATGGATTGCGTGTAGAGCTTGGCGACCCACCAGTTATTTTCGCCGGGAGGGTCGGCGGCGATGTAGGCGAGCGATTTGGAATCGGGCGACCAATCGAATTCGAAGACATGGAGATTGGGCGGAGTGATGAAGGTTGGAGCAGCGGGTTGTGTCGCAGTTGCGGAGACCGCGGCGACGCGTTGGATCTCGATGTGATCTTCTCCGATGACGCCAGAAGGCGCAGTCTCGGCTGACAGCGCTCCGGGCGTGCGCGTGGCGCCTTCGACGTAGAGAAACGCAATCGTCCTTCCGTCAGGCGAGAACGCGGGTGCGTCGGCGAAACCGTGGAGTCCGCTGAGGCGAAGTGCGGGACTGCCATCGAGATGGGAGAGAAAGAGATCGGACTGCTCACCTGGATCGTCGCAATCGGAAAGGAAGGCGATGGAGGCGGAGTTGGGCGACCAAACGAAGGCGGAAACCGTGCAGGATCTGCCCGGCGCAACGCTGATTTGTTCGCTTTGGGCGAGATTATCGAGCGAGGCGACGCGGATCTGGCCGGCGTCAAGCCAGGCGACACGCTTGCCGTCGGGCGAGACGGCCACCTGAGCGATGGTGCGGGCGCGATTCTGGCTGGAAAGAATCTGGTCGAGCTGCGCGGAGGTTGATTGCGCGGGAACGGATTGGGAGCGAGCGACGGCAGCGATGCAAAAGGCAATGAGAGCGGCAACGCAATGGAAGCTGCGTGACGATCGAATCATAGTGGAATGGTAGCAGCGAGAAACGAGGGATAAAGGGGGCGCGGGAAAGTGGAGAATTTTCGTTCGCGTGACATTGATTCGTGAAATTCCGTTTTTTCGCAACAAGAAACGGAGGAAGGGAGCGGTGAGCGTGGTCAGGGGCGGTTGACGGCGCGCGAGCCGTAGGGGAACAGAAGATTGGCAACGATAGGCGTAACGACGGGGGAGGCTGCGCCGACGAATTCTGTGACGGTGTTGAGGTTGGAATTCGTCGTCCAGACATTTCCGGAGCCGTCGATGGCAAGAGAAAGCGAAATATTGAGGCCGGCCTGGTAGCCGGTCGAGGGTGAGATTGCGACGCCGACGGAGTTGAACTCGCTGATCGAACTGTCGGGATAGGGAGCGGAGGTGGCGGTCGAGCCGCGGTTGGCGACCCAGACATTGCCGGCGCCATCGACGGCGATACCCTCTGGGACGTTGAGTCCGCCGCCGGTGTAGCCGGTGGAGCTGGAGATGGCCGTGCCGCCCAAAGCGAAGAGACTGAGACGGCTCGTGGACGAGGAGCTGTCAGCGACCCAAACGTTTCCGTTGGCATCGATGGCGATGCCCCAGGGGTCGGCGAGGCCGCCGCCGGTATAGCCGGTGGAACCGGTGATGGGCATGCCGGCGGAGGTGCCTGATGAATAGAATTCACTGAGTGCGCCGAGAGTGATGCTATCGGTGACCCAGATATTGCCCAAGGCGTCTATGGCCAGGGAAACAGGATCGTTGTTGATGCCACCGCCCTGGTCCCCGGGTGAGGTAGTGATGGCCGTGCCTGCGGAACTGAATTCGCTGAGACTGGCGCCGACGTTGTTCACGACCCAGGCGTGGCCGAGCAAGTCAAAGGCGATGCTGTATGGAGCGTTGAGGCCGCCGCCGGTGTAGGGAGATAGGGTGGCCGGCGTGCCGGTGTTGCTGATCTCGCTGAGGCTGTTGGGAGTGACATTCGCCGTCCAGACGTTTCCTGATTTATCGATGGCGATGCTGAACGGATCTTCGATGCCGCCGCCTGTGTAGCCGGCAGAGGTGGTTATGGGCGCCCCGACGGGGTTGAGCTCGCTGACACTGTTGGCGCCGGTGGTGGTGTTTCCCACCCAAACATTTCCGGCCTTGTCGATGGCGACGGGAAGGGGTCCGTTCATGCCCGCGCCGGAATAGCTGATGGCGATAGTGAAGTCATTGGGAGTGGGCGTGGATGGGAGCGAGGGCTGGAAGGGCGAGGTCGCGGTTTGAAGGCCGAACACGTTCGCGATGGCTGTGGGGCTGAGGCCGGGATTGTGAGCAATGTTGAGGACCGCGGTTGCCGTGTCTGGAGCATTGACGCCGTTGTTGGTGGCGCTCGAGAACAGCGTTGAACATGGCGTGGACGTTGGACCGGCGGAGTTGACGCAGGCTGCGAGGATGTTGGCGAGAGTGTTGATCTCCTGCTGCGGCACCGTGCCATTGCCGGCGGGGGTGGTGGCGAGGGCGACGCTCAGGTTGACGTCTTCAAGATTAGCAAGAGTGTTTGCCGCGTTGGTGAGGCCGGTGGAGGCGAGAGCGGTGTTGGAACTGGAGATGTGGAGTGGATCGCTTTCGTAGCCAGCGAAGACGTAGGCGGTAACGACGGTCGAGACCTCGTTGATGTCAGTCGATGCGGAGGTGTTGCAGGCGTCGGCCGGAGCCGTGAGCGTGATCGCAGAATTTACGCCGGAACCCAGGCCGGGATCGCCGCCGGTGGCATAAAAGTAGGTATGAGCGTAGCTGCTGGGACAGCTGTAGTCATTTGTGATTGTGAAATTGCCGCTGGGGTCGGTGGTGACGTAGTACTTGCCGTTGCCGTCCTCTGTGGTGTTCGCGGCGCTCTGGAGCAACGAGACGGAAGCGTTGGTACTGGAAGGCGCGATGCCGGGACCGCCGTAGCCGGCGTTGTTGATGGCGTAAAGATAAACATGCGCACCAACAATAGGATTCTGGCCGCCGTGGACCGAGCCGCGAAGAACGGTTCCGGGAGCGGAGTCTGAATTGGAGATGGTGGGAACCGGCATGCCCGCGCAGGCAGAGAGAAACAGAGCAACCGAGGACAACAGGAAAGCAGAGAAAACGCGCATTGCCGGAACTCCTTATGTTGGGTCTCAACGTGGAGCTGACGGGCTTTCTCGGTAGGGAAAGGACGAAGGCGCACGACTGAGATCGGAAAACCTAAAAGGCGGAATAACTTGGGGGTTGTATACCATGGCGTGATGAGCAAATCAATTCCTAATCCGATATGGGGGATGCCTTAGGAGTGACGGGGGGAACGGAGGGCAGATTGCAATTTCCAGGTCTCGGTTTTTTTGAGGGCAGAAAGGCGCCGAGCGAAAGGTGATTTTGGGGAGCGAAAAAGAGCACGCGAAAATCTTGTCAACTGCGCGAAGACGAAAAAAATGGCTAAGTTATTGAAAAGACGAAGAAGATTTGTTGAGCGAAGTTTGCCGGTAATTATTGGCAAATGCGGTAAGCTGAAAGCAATCATCACGAAATGAATCCTACTAACGGAAAAGCCGAGAAGGCTTTTCCGATTTTCTTCGGGTCACAACCGCGGAGGCGCGGGCGCGAGGAAAGAGGAAATGAGCGGAGGGGCGACTCGACGAGCGAGTTGCCCCTTTTCCTTTTCCGCGGCAAAGCAGCGAGAACGCGCGAACGATCGAATGGAATTGATGCCTGGAGCGGGAAATTCAACTGGGAGCTGCTCATGGCGCGTGATCCGGGCGCGCAGTCTGTGCGCAAAGGAAGGACCGTGGAGAAGTGGCCGGAATGGCGGAGCGATGGGAAAGAGCAAGCGGGACAAGAAAAAAGATGCAATGAAGAACAAGGTGGTAACAATGCCGCAGAGGAGCGGCGGCAAGGACACGGAGGAGACTGAAGAGGACGAAAAGAAGAAGCCGGCGAAGAAGGGGCTGCGCGGTACTGCGAAGAAAATCGTGACAGAGGACTCCGGCGAATTCGTCTTGAGACTGACAGAAAGAGCGAAACAGGGAGACGTACAGAGCGCGGAGGTGGTGGTGGCGCTGATGGAGAAGCGAAAGAAGGAGGGCGGCGAGGGCGATGGTCCTGACGAGCCGTCCCTAGCCGAGCAGTTGATGGCCGGACCGACATGGGAAGAGGTGCTGGAAGCAAGGCGGAAGGCAAAGGAAGAAGAGGACGAAGCAGGAAAGCAGCTTCCGGCTGCCAGCCTCTAGCTTTTGGCTTTCGGCTATGAGCCGTCAACAGTAAGTCGCGGATCTGGCGAGGAGCCGTTGGCAATTGTGCCTTTGATTGTTCATTGTTGGAAGGCTGAGGCGGACCGATCCGCTGCTGTACGCCGCGGCCTATAAAGATCTGCGAATTGCAGTGGAAAGAAGGATGCGATGGGAATGAAGCTCATGAGGGACGAATGGTTGGGGTTGCGGCGAATGACGTCGCGGGTTCCATCTCTTTTCCGCAAGAACGCGAGAAGAATGGGGCAACGGATGTTGGTGTGCGCACTTGCGATGACCGTGGCGGCGATGGCGATGGCGCAGGCGGTGAGCACCACGACGGTTCAGGGGACGGTGTACCTTGCCAACGGACAACCGGGCGGGGGAACAGTGGCCATCAGCTGGCCGGCGTTTACGACCGCGGCGGGCCAGTCGGTGGCTGCGGACTCGACGACGGTGACCATCGGCCCGGACGGATTCGTGAGCGTGAACCTCGCGCCGAATGTGGGAGCGACGCCCGCGGGAGAGTACTACACAGCCGTTTACTACATGAGCAACGGGGCGACGAGCACGCAGTACTGGGTGGTTCCGGCGGCGGCGCAGGCGAGCTTGGCGCAGGTGCAGGCGCAGGTAATGCCGGCAGCGCAGGCGGTGCAGGCAGTGAGCAAGGCCTACGTGGACCAGGCGATTGCCGGATTGAGCGCGGGGAGCGGGTTATCGGCGACAGGCGGGACGCTGACCGGGCCGCTTTATTTGAACGCGGATCCGGCGCAGCCCTTGCAGGCAGCGGACAAACATTATGTGGACACGCAAGTGGCGAGCGATGTGCCGCTGGCGGGCGGGAGCGTCACCGGGACCTTGACGGCCAAGCAGCTTGGCGCTTTGTACCAAGTAGATCAGTTTGCCGGCGCGGATATCGGCGCCAAGATCCAGGCGTGCGTGAACGCGGTAAGCGCGAGTTATGGCGGAACGTGCGATGCACGAAACTTCACGGGCGATTTGACGATGGGATCAAATCTGACGATCTCGACTAACAACCTGGCGATCCTGCTGCCGTGCGCGACGATTACGACGGCGAACCAGATTGTGGTGACGGCGGGAACGCGGAACGTAACACTCCGCGGATGCGCACTGCGTGGCGGGACATCGGCGAGCGGAAGTACGGGCGGAACTGCGCTGGCATACGCCGGAGCAGGCGCGATGATCGAGGTAGGCGACCCCACGTATGCGACGAATACTCCGGGATTCCACCTGGATAACGTGGTGATCAATACGACGGGAGCTACAAGCTCGACAGCGCAGGGATTGGTCGCTTACCGTACACAGGAGATGGACTTAGAAAGCTTGTATTTCCTGGGTACCTCAAACCAAACAGGCATGACTCTGGATGGAACCGGGAATTACACGGGTGGAACGTTCCTAGACAACCAATTCAGCGGATTCGGAACGGCGGTAAGTGCGATCGGACACCAGATCACAAATCCCGCTACGACGGATTGGATGAATGCGAGCACGTTTGTGCGGCTGCACATCGATTGCCCAACTAGTGGAGGCAATCCGATCAGTGGGACTTATGGGATCAACCTGCTGCAAGGCGACGGAAACACGTTTACGGGAGGAGACGTTGAAGGATGCTCGACGGCGCTGCACTTAGGGCCGAATGCGCAAAACAACACGATCGTGGGGCTGCGGAACGAGAACTCGACGAGCCAGGTGGTGGCGGATGCAGGAAGCGCTTACAACAACTGGATGACGGGCGGCACGATGTTCACGGGGAAGCTGACCGACAACGGCACGCGTAACAGCTTCCTGGATACATTTCACCGGAGCTTCAACTCGCTGAACGGCGATTGGTATATGAGTCAGCAGGATGCGACGTTGACCAATCATTTCCGGTTGGGCACGGGGCTCGGGAACGAACGCGGTCTGCTGAACGAGATCCAAACGGACTACGGGTACCGTTGGCTCTACGGCTTCAGCGACGCGACCGGCGGCCAACAGCTCTACCAGGTGCAGGACCTGCTGAACAATGTATACCGGCTGCAGATTCAGCAGTGGAATTCAGGACAGAGCAGCACCAACAACCAAACGGCATTGAGCGCGGCGGGCACTGGCAACATCTGCTTCAACTGCTCGACGAATTCCGGGACTGGCGGAGTGACGTTCGCGAGCGGCGGGGCGACACCGTCAGCGGTGGGAACCGTGGACAAGGCTGGCAATGCGCAGTTCGTCGGTAATCTTCTGGTGGGAGGGACGACGCAGTCGACGGGAACAATGTCACTGCGCAACGGCGCCGACGCGGAAGTGGATTACTACTTATGGCCTGGACTAACAACAAGCCAGAAGGGATCGTTCACTTATAAAGACTGGAATGGAAACAGCCAGTGGTATCTGGTGAAAGACGCGAGTAATAACTGGGAATTAAATTCGGCGACCGGAGGGTTAGATAGCTTTAAAGCTTATCAAAACACAAACAGCGGAGATACTTATCTCGACGCGAGTAACTCGACAGGGCACATTCGCCTCAATTATGAGGCGGGCAGCGGAGCCGAGACAGATATTTATTCGGGTTCGAGCGCTAACCTGGATGCGGCCTTTCTGGCTCCCAATGCGATAAAGTTTCCCGGACTGGCGTCACTAAGCGGGGACAACTGCCTGCAGATCGATACGTCGGGGTATATCACGAACACCGGGTCGGCCTGCGGAAGCGGTTCGGGGAGCGGAGGGACAAGCGGCACGATCAACACGGGAGTTTCGGGTCAAGTTGCCTATTACATGGGGAATGGCACTGCTATTGGCGGAATGAGCGCAGTTCCGCTTGCATCGGGAGGAACGGGCGCAACGAGCGCGAGCGGCGCGCTGACAAATCTGGGAGGTCTTTCCGTTGCAGCAACGGCACCACAGACTCTTGCAGGTCCACTGGCGGGGCCCTCACTCAACGCCAGCGTGAACTCGCAGATCAATGTGATGGCTCCTCCATACAACGCCAGGGGAGATTGCGTTACCGACGATCAGGCGGCAATCAACCTGGCGCTGCGGGCAGCGGACACCTATGCTGTCGGCACTTCGCTTCCCGCCACCGTCTATTTCCCAAAACCACCAGGCGGCTGCTACAAGACCAGCAAGCTGCTCTGGTATGGCGAATCCTTGTTGGGTCCGGCTCCGGGTCAAAGCGGAGCCTCTTCGGGCAAAGGTGGCGTCGTCATTCAAGGGATGCCGGGGCAGGATATTCTCGGACCTCCCGATCCGACAACGGCGACCTACGAGTTCTATTTCCCGTGGTCGATGACAAACATTGTCTTCAAAGTTGATGACACAGGAGCCCCAAGTTTTCCCCATCGCTGGCCGGGAAAGTGGGTCGATGACGTCTCCATGTCTTCCGGAAGCGCCATCATCAACTCCTACCGCGCTTCATTCACTTGCGGCGATGTGGGCCAGGCGATTCTCGTAACCGGGGCCGGATCGGGAGGGTCGAACCTGACTACGACGATTGCCTCTGTTTCCCCGTGCTGGAGCTTCGAGAATCCGGCGAACAACGGCTGGCAGACGGTAACGTTGGCACAAGCTGCTTCAACTTCCGTTAGCAATGCACACACTTATATTTCAGTGGGCAATCTGCCGGTCACCGCGCACATTGGCAACGCGGCAATCGCGTTTGACGACGAAGACGGCAACTCAGCCGATTGGGTAAACCAGACGGGCACGATCTCTAACTACGGCGCCGAGTTGCATAACGTCACCATGACTTCTGTTTCGGGTAAGTCACTCGGACAAAACAGTTCTACAGGCTTCTACACTCAAGGGGTTTGGGGGCCGTACAAGATGGACGCGGAGAGTGTGGATGCAAACCGGCTGGTGTACGGGATCGTTCAAGCAACATCTGAGCTCAATGCGTACTACGGCGCGGCGGCGCAGGACTATGAAAACTGGGACCATATGGGTTTCGATCTCACCAACTATCCATGGATTAGCTACGATGGCGGCGAAAACAAGCTCGATCGATGGGAATTGACGACTGGTTTCGGCCCACAGATTCTGCAGGAGGTATTTCAGTACGAGGGCGGAGCCGGTGGCTGGGACATGGATATTCCAGAGTTCGAAAATAATTCAGGAGCTATCGGCTGGCAGATCACCGGCAGTAATCACACAGGACACCAGATTGCCTTTTCCGAAGGCGGCTCCCAGGCTGTTTATATTGAGACCACAAATTTCAGGTGTGCTAACTGCCAACTCGGGAATGGGACTACCTATCTTGATGGAGACCATAATCTCATTGATGTTGGCGCTTCGGGCACGCAGGGCACAACGATTTCGAATCGTGGACGCGGAAACAAGGTAATAGCATGTGCAGAGGGACAGTACACAGATTCAATGCCTACGTCTGAGTGTGCTCCAGTCTTTCCTCAAAAGGGTGATGAAACAGCGGGAGAGCAGACTGCCGACTTTATTCAATCGGGAAATGCGGCAACGCCGTGGTCGAACAACAACGACCTCATGATCTGGCCGCAGGACGTGCTTTTCAACGGCACGTCAATCGGACCACCTTATTACAATTACTCGAATTACGTGATTGCGGACACGGGTTCGCTTAGCGGCTACGACATTGTGTTTTCAGCGGGTCAGGCAGCGGGCCAATTCTCCCAATTCGAGGCAACGGTTCCGAAAGGCAACAACAACGGAAATGCGATCATCGGCACCAATGTTCCGGCAACCGAGGTTACCATCTACCTCGCAGCAAAATGCGCGACAGCGACCGGATTCAGTTTTCAGGTGATTGCTCAAAACAGCAACGGCAACACACCCCTGGGAACGATCACACCATCGTGCACAACCTCTTTTGCGACTTACTCGATGACGGTCAACCTGACGTCGTATTCCGGCGACTGGCTGGTGTTCTACAACAACGGGTCGGTGGCCTACGATGCCGCCTGGATTGCAATCCGGCCCTTCCAGAACGACTACAACGGCCAACAGCCGGTTTTGAGTTCAACGCCGATAGGCACCACGGGCGGCGGCGCGGCGGTTCCTACCGGACCGGCAACTTCGGTCTCCGGCGACTTGGTTAGTTACGCGGGAACTTCAGGTCAAGAGCAAGATAGCGGAGTGTTGCTTTCGAGCCTGACTGCGAAGGCGGGTACAAGCTCCTGCGCATCGGGCCAATATGAGACAGGAGATACGACCAGCGGTCCAACTTGCGCGCAGGTGGCTTACTCGCAGATCTCTGGAGCACCTTCCGGGACAACGCCGAGCGGTGCGGCGGGTGGCGATCTCGGAGGTAGTTATCCGAACCCGACGGTAACCAAGATCAACGGAGGGGCGGTTCCGACGAGCGCGGCCGTCGTAGGGACCAACAGCAGTGGGCAGCCGGTAAGCGCAGCGACGACGGGAAGCGGAAGCGTGGTGCTGGCAACGAGCCCCACACTGAGCGGCGCAACGCTGGGCGGTACAACGACCGCGCAGAGCGGCGTGACATTGCAGAATGGCGCGAACGCGAATCAGACACTGGCGATCCAGCCGGGATCGAGCGCGGACCAGGTGGGCGCCATACAGTTCAACAATTATTCGGGCGCAGCAAAGTGGCAGATCCAAAAGGACGCCAACAACTACCTGCGCGTGACCGATGCGGCGAACTCTCTTGACCGGCTGATTTTACCGGCCAATGCGAATACGACAATCAACGCAGGAGCGGGCGCGAACGCCGTGGTGGTGAACAATACGAACGGATCTGGAACGGCCGGGTTCATTGTGTATGAGGGGGGTTCGAATTATTCGACCGCGGCGCTGCAGGTGGGCGGCACTGGAAACACGACGGCGACGGGCTACCTGCAAGGCAAGTTCATGATGGGAACGGGAACGATGGGCGTTGCGGCAGGCGCAGCGGCGGGGTCGAGCCCGACGATTGCATGCGCAACCAGCCACACGTGCGACGGCATCAGCGGAACGGTGACGCTGACGACAGGAACCAGTCCGACAACGGGAACGCTGGCGACGCTGAGTTTCCCGAATACACACACGAACCAGGCGAACTGCATAGTGACGACTCTGAGCGCGACGGGAATGATCACCAGTGACACGTGGACGGAGAGCACGACGGCGATCACGATCACGGCGAATGCGGCGCTGACCGCGTCGACGGCGTACACAATCAAGTACTGGTGCGGGGGGTATTAGAAAGACAGCACGGTTAGCGAGGCTCGTGGAGTTAACCGAGTCAGCGGAGTTAGCGAGTTGGCGTGCCAGGGGCGCGGTTCTGCCGGCGCCAGGAATTCAAAACGCAAAACAGACAACATTGGAGGTGCGGCTCGGGGCGGAGCTGCGCCTTCGCTTGGCGCGCGACCTGGGCAGTTGCGCGCCAAGCCTGCGGCGGGATGCGCCTCCGTGGCGGCGCACTGCGCAAATGGGGAGGGGCGAGTGACGGCAGGGGAACGGGCACGCGTGGTTTATGCACAGTGGTTAGAGAGGCAATTCACAATCGGAACGAGGCCCGGCTTGGAGATGCTTGGGAAGAACCTGGAAGCGCAGCCGGGAAGACTGGAGGGGCGGACGACCATCTTGGGAATGGCGGAGGGATTGCTGGTGGTCCGGTCGCGCGACGGAAGCCCAGCCAAGCTGAAGGCGAACACGGTCCAGATGGAATTCGAGAAGAAACGCGGGCGGCGGAACATTGTGCTGAAGGCGCGGCAGCTGGGAATGACGACGTGGGTGGCGGCGCGATTTTTTCTGAAGACGATTACGCACCCGGGAACACTGACGCTGGAGGTGGCGCATACACAGGAGGCCGCGGAAGAGATTTTCAGGATCGTGCACCGGTTTGTAGATTGGCTCCCGGACCCGATGCGCAAGGGATCGCTGCGGACAGGACAATCGAATGTGCGGCAGATTGTGTTTCCTGCGATGGACGCGGAGTATCGCGTGGTGAGCGCGGCGGATCGGAATGCAGGCCGGGGATTGACGGTGCAGAACCTGCATTGCAGCGAGTTGGCGCGATGGCCGGGGGATGCGGCGGAAACCCTTGCGGGATTACGGGCGGCGATGGCGCCGGATGCGGAGATGGTGCTGGAGTCGACTCCACTGGGAGTGGGAGGGTGCTTTCACGAGGAGTGGCTGAAGGCCGACGAGACGGGGATGGTGCGACACTTTTTTCCGTGGTGGATGGAGGAGCGTTACCGCGCAAGGGCCGTAGCCGAGACGAGCCTGACTGATGAAGAGCGTGCGCTGATGGCGGAGCACGGGCTCGATCTCAAGCAGATCGGGTACCGGCGACAGATTCGCGCGAACTTTCGCGGACTGGCGCGGCAGGAATATGCGGAGGATGCGGAGAGCTGCTTTTTGACGAGCGGCGAGAGCGTGTTTGAGCTGGCGGCGGTAGAGGCGCGAATGAAAATGGCTCCCGAGCCGGTGGAACAGCGGAAGAATGGAGAGATGGAAATCTGGTTGCCGCCGGTAAAGGGCAGAGAGTATCTGGTTGCTGTTGATCCGGCGGGCGGCGGGTGCGAAGGCGATTACTCTGCCGCACAAGTGCTGGAGATGGAGACCGGTTTGCAATGCGCGGAGTTTGCCGGGCACATGGGTGGGCTGGAGCTGGCACAGTTTGCGACTGCTCTGGCGACCGAGTACAACGGCGCGTGGCTGGTGGTGGAGCGGAACAACCACGGCTCGGGCGTGCTGGCGCTGGCGGAGACGGCGTGTAAGTATGGGCGAGTTTACCGGCAGAGCGGACAGGCGGGTTGGCTGACGACGAGTGTGAGCCGGCCGGCGATGCTGGGACATCTGAATGCGGCGCTGGTGGAGGAGCCGGACCGGTTCCAGAGCCGGAGACTGCTGGGGGAGTGTCGGAGCTTTGTGCGGATGGCGAATGGAGCGAGCGGTGCGCTGGCGGGGACGCACGACGACCGGGTGATGGCCATGGCAATTGGCCTCGCGGCAAGGGCAGAGCTGGTGGGAAAAGGGCAGCGGGGTTAGCAGAGCTAGCGGTGTTGGCGAGTGGCGTGCGCTGTGGTGCACTTGGGGTTGTCGGGTTGGCTGCCATTTGGCCAAGGAAAAGCTGGACCGCTGTTGAGTACAACTCCAGAGAATCAGACTATTTAGGACTTAGAGCGCGTCTGTGCACCAGTTCTGGTTCAGAAGCGCAAGCGGTCGAAAAATCATGAAAAATCTGTGGCTTTAAGGCTTTGACACGCGAGGTATTTTAGCGGTACAGTAGGCGAACAAAAGACGAAATATTAGGGACGCCTTTAATCCTATGCCTACTGCCGCCGCACTTCGTTTAGAGATTGAGCACGCGCTGGAACGGAAGTTTCCCGCGGCGCTGACACCAACGCCGCGTGCAATGTATGAGGTTGCGGCAACGGGAATTCTGGCGGTCGACGAACTGTTGCATGGCGGGCTGCCGGTGGGGGCGATCAGCGAGCTGACAGGAGCGACGTCGTCGGGACGGACGAGCCTGGCGCTCCAGTTCGTGGCGCAGAGGACGGCCGAGGAACGGACGTGCGCGTGGGTCGATGTGAACGATGCGTTCGATCCCGAGTCGGCAGCGGCGAATGGGGTGCGGCTGAAGCAGCTGTTGTGGATGCGGTGTGGGACGAGTGAACGAGGGAACAAGGGAGCGAGGGAGCAAGGGAGCGGAACAAGTTCCCACCCTAAAGTTCACAGCGATGCTGCGAACTTTAGGATGGGGCACCCCATGTCGTGGAAAAGACCCGAATGGGCGCGACTCGAGCAGGGATTGCGGGCGACGGACCTACTGCTGCAGGCAGGCGGGTTTGCGGCGATTGTAATGGACCTGGGCGATACAGCGCCGGAGCAAGCGATAAGGATTCCGCTGGCAACGTGGTTTCGATACAGACAAGCGGCGGAGAGGACGCAATGTTCGCTGGTGGTTGTGGGCACGCGGGGATATGCGAAGTCTGCGGCCGCAGTGGTGCTGGAGTGCTCGGCGCGGAATGCGGAACCTGCGGGAGGGACGGTACTGCGCGGCCTCGAATTCGCGGTGCGGCGCGAGAGAGAGCGGCAAGCGCCAATTGAAATCACGACAAGGAAGCCGCCAGCTGCGACCTGGCAGGCGAATGCAGCGTGGGATCAGGAGAAGCGAGCATGAGTCTCTATGCATGCGCATGGGCGGCGGAGTTTCCGGCGCAGGCATTGCTGCGTCTGCGCACAGACTGGCAGACGGAACCGGTGGTGGTGCTGGATGGACGCGCGCCCGAGGAGTGGGTGTGCTCGCTGAACCGGCTGGCTGAGCGGAGCGGCGCGGCGGCGGGGATGACGCGGCTCGAAGCGGAGGCCATGCCTGGGCTAGGGCTGTTGAAGCGCTCGGCGGAGAGCGAGGCGGCGGCGCGGGCGGTGATTCTCGAGTACGCGGCAAAGTTTTCTCCGCGGATTGAGGAAGTAGACGCGAGCGGCGGAACGGCGTGCGCGTTTGTGCTGGATATTGCAGGCACGGAGCGGCTATTTGGGCCGCCGGCACGGTTGGCGGAGCGGCTGAGGGAGGAACTTGCCGCGGCGGGATTCCGCGCGGCGGTTGCGGTGAGTGCGAATTTCGATACGGCGCGGATGAAGGCCGCGAGCATGCGTGGGATCGCGGTGCTTCCCGAGGGCGCGGAGGCGGAAGCGTTGGCAAAACTGCCCATTGCGGCTCTGAACCTGGATGAAGAGTATGTAGCGACCTTTGCACTGTGGGGCATTGGCACGCTGGGCGAGCTGGCGGCGCTACCCGAGGCTGATCTGGTGGCGCGGATGGGGCCGAAAGCGCAGCAATGGCAGGCGCTGGCCCGCGGCGAGGTGGAGCATACGTTCGAGCCGATCGAGGCGGAATTTGCGCTCGAAGAGTTTTGCGAGTTCGAGACACCAGTGGAGCAGATCGATTCCCTGCTCTTTGTGGGCGCACGGATGATCGATTGCCTGGCGACACGGGCCGCGGGACGGGCGCTGGCGCTGCGTTCGCTCACAGCCGAGATGGGACTGGAGCGCGGTGGGACGCATGGTTGCGCGATCCGGCCGGCGGTGCCGACGATTGACCGGAAATTTCTGCTGAAGCTGCTGCAACTGGAGATTGACGCGAAACCTCCGCAGGCGGCGGTGGTTCGGCTCACGTTGCGCGCGGAGGCAGGAGCACAGAGCAAGGTGCAGCTTGGATTGTTTGCGCCACAGACGCCGGAGCCTTCGCGGCTGGATGTGACGCTGGCGCGGTTGCGGGCGATGGTGGGCGAAGAACGCGTGGGGTCGCCGGTGCTCGAAGATACGCATCGCGCGGAGGGATTCCGGATGGAGGGGTTTATAAACCCGGGTCTCAAAATTGAGACCCGGGGCACCCATGCAAGTCAGCGAGTCAGCAGGTCAGCGAGTCGGCAAGTCAGCGAGACCGACTATGACGGACGTTCGCGGATGGCGCTGCGGCGGGTGCGGCCTGCGCGCGCGGTGCGAGTGACAGTGCGTGCGGCGAAGCCGGTGGTTTTTCGCGACCAGGAAAATTCGTACGAGGTTGCTGCGGCGTACGGGCCGTGGAAGACGAGCGGTTGCTGGTGGGAGATTGAGGCATGGGACGCGGAGGAGTGGGATGTATTGGCGGTGATGAACAGGGGCCCATCCGTGGCGTGCCTGCTGAGCTGCGATCGCAAGCGAAATGCGTGGCGGCTGGAGGCGTTCTACGACTGAAGAGAGAGCGCACGTTCCGAATACACATTCGCCGGGGACGCCGGTTTGCCACCCTAACGATGCGTACAGGCCCGCAGCCGCTGCGGAGCCACGCGCAGGTGCGACGCGAGCGGCGCAGGCGCGAGACGGCGAGTACATCGAGCTGCACGCGACGAGCGCCTTCAGCTTTCTGGCCGGGGCGACGCTGCCGGAGCAGTTGATCCAGCGAGCGGTGGAATTGGAGATGCCGGCAATCGCACTGGCCGACCGCAACGGCGTTTATGGAGCAGCGCGCTTTCATACGGCTGCGCAACCGTGTCAAGTGAAGGCGCACATTGGCGCGGAGATTGCGGTTTCGTCGCTGGGTAATCGCGCGACGCCGCCGGGATGGCTGCCGCATCAGTTTCCCGAGGAGCCCGCCCGGGTGGTTTTGCTGTGCGCATCGCAGGTGGGCTACCAGAATCTGTGCCAACTGATCACACGCTTCAAGATGCGCGAGGCGACGAAGGCCGAAGGCGCGGCGACGATTGAGGATTTGGAAGAATTTTCAGCTGGATTGATTTGCCTGACGGGTGGAGAGGAAGGACCGCTGGCGGCGGCGCTTGGGCGCGGCGGAGAATGCGAGGCGCGGAAGACGGCCGAGCGGTTGGCGGCGATTTACGGGCGCGGCAATTTGTACGTGGAATTGCAGCGGCACCAGGAGCGCGAAGAGGAGTGCCGCAACCAATCGCTGCTCAGTGTGGCGGAGGGCCTGGGCCTGCCGGTGATTGCGACCAACGGCGTGCGCTATGCGGAAGAGAAGGACCGCGAGATGCTCGACGTGTTCACGGCGATCCGCCATCACACGACGCTCGACCGCGCGGGACGGCTGCTCGCGCGCAACGATGCGCGGCATTTGCGGACGGCGCGCGAGATGGCGGCGCTGTTCCGCGATATTCCCGAGGCGATTGCCAACACGCGTATTGTGAGCGAGCGGCTGGAGTTCACGCTGGCAAATCTGGGCTACGAATTTCCGCATTATCCGATGCCGGAGGGCGAGACGATGGACAGCTTTCTGGCTAAGCGCGTGGAGGAGGGAGTGCGCAAGCGGTATGGATCGCCGGCGAAGCGGCATTTGCTTCAGAAAGCGCGTGCACAGGTGAAGCGTGAGCTGGCGCTGATTGCGAAGCTGGGATTTGCCGGGTATTTCCTGATTGTGTGGGACATTATTCGCTACTGCCAGTGGAGGGGATTTCTGGTGCAGGGGCGCGGGTCGGCGGCGAACTCGGCGGTGTGCTACGCACTGGAGATTACAGCGGTGGATCCGGTGGGGATGGAATTGTTGTTTGAGCGATTCCTGAGCGAGAACCGTGGCGAGTGGCCGGATATCGACATGGATCTTGCGTCGGGCGATGAGCGCGAGCAGGTAATCCAGTACGTATATGAGCGCTATGGCGCGCTGGGCTCGGCGATGACAGCGAACGTGATCACGTATCGCGGGCGGTCAGCGGCGCGCGAGGTGGGCAAGTCGCTGGGATTCGAGGAAGAGCAGTCGGCGCGGCTGTCGGGGTTGATGGGCCACTGGGAGTGGCGCGGCCCGAACGACACGATGGAGAAGCATTTTGCGCAGGCTGGATTCGATGTGCGGCATCCGCGGATTGCGCGGTATCTGGATTTGTGTTTGCGCATGAAGGATCTGCCGCGGCATTTGGGACAGCATTCGGGCGGCATGGTGATCTGCGCAGGGATGCTGAATCGTGTGGTGCCGATTGAGCGCGCGTCGATGCCGGGACGAACGGTGATCCAGTGGGACAAGGAAGATTGCGCGGACATGGGACTGATCAAGGTGGATTTGCTGGGGCTGGGAATGCTTGCGGCTGTGAAGGAATCGATCGAGCTTATTCCGCGACACTACGGCAAGCAAGTGGATTTGGCGCTCTTGCCCGAGGATCCTGTGGTGTACGAGACGCTGTGCAAGGCTGACACAGTGGGCATGTTCCAGGTGGAGAGCCGCGCGCAGATGGCCTCGATTCCGCACAACGCGCCGGTGCATTTTTACGATCTTGTCGTGCAGGTGGCGATCATCCGGCCCGGGCCGATCGTGGGCAAGATGATGCATCCATATATGAGGCGCAGGCAGGGCAAGGAGGAGGTGACGTATCCGCATCCGCTGCTGGAGCCGGTGTTGAAGCGGACGCTTGGCGTGCCGCTTTTCCAGGAACAACTGCTGCGCATGGCGATGGTGGTGGCGAGCTTTACGGGCACCGAGGCTGAGGAGCTGCGGCGCGCGGTGGGCATGCGGCGGTCGATGCAGCGGATGAAAGACCTGGAGGGGCGGTTGCGCGCGGGAATGACACGCAACGGAGTGGATGCGGCGGCTCAGGACAACATTGTGCAGGCGATCTCATCGTTTGCGATGTATGGATTTCCCGAAAGCCACGCGGCGAGCTTCGCGTTGATTGCGTATGCGTCTGCATATTTGAAGGTGCATTATCTGGCGGCGTTCACGTGCGGATTACTGAATAACCAGCCGATGGGGTTTTATTCGCCGGCAGTGCTGGTGAAGGATGCGCAGCGGCATGGGCTGCGGGTGCGGCCGATCGACGTGCAGCGATCGGAGTGGCTGTGCAGTTTGGAGAAGGAAGAGGATCGGTCGGTCTCGCTGCGGATGGGGATGAATTACGCGAAGGGATTGCGGCAGACGTCGGCGGAAGCGCTGATTGCGGCGCGGGACGAGGGAGGGTTTTTGAGTGTGGACGATTTGACGCGGCGCGTGCCGGAGCTAAACCGAAAAGAATTGGTGGCGCTGGCGCAGATTGGCGCATTAAATGCGCTGGGCGAAGTGGAGCACCGGCGCGATGCGCTGTGGCAGGTGGAGTGGGCGGGAAGGCCGGTGGGGCTGCTGCTGCGTGGAGCGACAGAACAGCAAGTTAGCAAGTCAGCAAGTCGGCGAGTCAGTCTGTCAGCGATTCCGATGCAAGGAGAGAGGGATTCCGGCGAAACGGTGGAAAATGGAAAAACTTTCGGAGCGGTGATGCCGCTGAAGCAGATGACGACAGAGGAGCGGCTGGCGGCGGATTATGCGGGAACGGGATTGACGACGGGGCGGCATCCGCTGGCGTACCACCGTGAGGCGCTGCGAGCGGAGGGAGTTTCTTCGGCGAAGGATCTGGAGGCGTTGAAAAGCGGCAGGCACGTGACGATTGCCGGATGCGTGATTGCGCGGCAGCGGCCAGGCACAGCGAAGGGATTTGTGTTTTTGTCGGTCGAGGACGAGACAGGAATCGCGAACGTGATTTTGACGCCGGATATTTTTGAGAACCACCGTGTGGTGGTGACGCGCAGCCGGTTCTTGCGCATCGAGGGGCCGGTGCAGAACCAGGAGGGCGTGATTCATGTGAAGGCGCAGCGGATTGTGCCGTTGGAGGTGACGCGGGTCGAGGTGCGGTCGCGGGATTTTAGATGAAGCAGCTATTAGCCATTAGCCTTTAGCTGTTGGCTGTTAGCTTGATCGTGCTGGAGGGACCTAGGGGGTTGAGGGGAGGCTGTGGGTCGTGGTGGAGAGAGCCAACAGCTAACGGCTAAAAGCTAAGAGCTGCATTTGTAGTTCCCTGCCCCGGAATTGCGAAAGCGGGCAAATCCCCCTACAATATGAAGAGAGACGAATTGCAGGGAAAGCGAGTATTTCGAGCGATGCCGAAGGAAAAGATTCATCCCAATTATGCCGCGGTGCGAGTGATGTGCGCCTGCGGAAGCAACTTTGAGACGCGGTCGACCCACAAGGGCGACATTCACGTGGAAATTTGCTCGGTTTGCCACCCATTCTTTACGGGCAAGCAAAGGTTGGTCGACACGGCGGGGCGCGTAGAGCGGTTCCGGCGGAAGTACGCGAAGAGCGACAAGGCGATTGCGGCGGCGAAGTAAGCCGAGGCAGGATTTGGACCAGTGGGCCTCCGCCACGGCGGGGGCTCACGTTTGTCTGGGGGAAGGATGACGCCGTACCAAATTCAGGAAGCTCAAAAAACAATATGCCAGCAGCACGGAGTCGAGTTTGTCCCTGTCGCCGACACGGACATTTCCGGTTTTGCGCAATCAACCGTTGGTCTGGCCCCGGTGAATGGCCTTCGCCATCCAGCGCAAAATGGCACCAGCGGATGGTACATCTGGTGCGGTGAGGAGTTCTCGACCTCCGCTGATTTCTTCGCACCGGTTCACACCAAGCACCTCTACGACGACCTTCCGCAAATCGTACCTTTTCTGGCGTTGCCGCCCGGATATCGATTTCTGGTGTCTGAGGATCACGTCGACGTTTGGTTTGACCAGAACCTGCTCAGCATTTAAGGATTGATTTCGAATTATGGCGGGACGCGGATTCACGGTAAACAAGGACTGGGACAACCCAGTGGAACACCCGATGCCCGCTGATGCGCGGGTTCCGGCGGAAGTGCGCATCGGGTCGGTCGCGGTGCGGCCGGCGACGGTCCTGGCGCCGATGGCAGGCGTGACCGACACCGTGTTCCGGAGATTTATACGGCATGCGAGTTTGTTCACAAAGGACCCAGGGACCAAGGGACCAAGGGAACAAGAAGACAATGATCACGACGCGTCAACGGAGAGCGTTGATACGGCGATTTCGAATGTAGCGTCCGGGTGCGGGCTGATCATGACCGAGTTCACGTCGGCGGATGGGCTGGCGCGGATGCGGGAGACGAAGCGGCGGCGCTATCTGACGTTTTACGACGATGAGCATCCGATCGGAGCGCAGTTGTTCGGATCGAACGCCGAGACACTGGCCGAAGCGGCGCGCATCGTGGAAGAAACAGGTTTCGATACGGTCGATTTGAATCTCGGCTGCCCGGCTAAGCGCGTGGTGGGCTGCAATGGTGGATCGGGGCTTTTGCGCGATCTGCCGAAGATCGGCGAAATCTTCGAGGCGATTCGCAAGGGGGTGACGATTCCCTTCACCGTAAAGTTCCGCATGGGATGGAACGACTCGCAGATTGTGTGCGTGGAGCTGGCGAAGATGGCCGAGGCCGAGGGGCTGAACGGTTTGGCTCTTCATGCGCGGACGCGCGAGCAGGGATACAGCGGGCAGGCGCAGTGGCAATGGATTGCGGCGGTGAAGCAGGCAGTGAAGATTCCGGTGATGGGCAACGGCGATGTACGCACGCCGGAGGACGCAGCGGCGATGGTGGCTGAGACAGGCTGCGACGCGGTGATGATCGGGCGAGCGGCGCCGGCGAATCCATGGATTTTCAGGCAGATCGCGCAGTACACGGCAACGGGCAGCTACGAGCGAGCAACGAACGAGGATCGATACAGAATGATTCGCGCGTACTTTGAGATGCTGCTGGCCGAGGCTGAGGCGACCAAGGATTTGCCGCGCGATGCGAGGATGGGCGATCCGGTGGGCAAGATGAAACAGTTTGCGACCTGGTTCACGCATGGCGTGCCGGGCGGGGCGAAATTGCGCGCCTCGATTTACCATGCGCGGACAGGGCCGGAAGTGCTGGGCGAGGTAGAACGGTTCTTTATGCCAATGATTGAGGCGGGCGAGTCTGCCGATGCGGAAGAGATCGAGGCGCAAGTGTTTCCGGACGGTGCGCTGGTGTGCGACTAAAGCGGGAAACGCGAGTTCTACGTAAGCGCGAGATACTCGTGCACAAGGCGGACGACCATCGATCCTTCGCCGACGGCTGAGGCGACGCGGTTCATTGCCCCGGCGCGAAGGTCACCGGCGGCGAAGACTCCGTGGACGCTGGTTTCGAGTAGGAGCGGTTCGCGCTGTTCCTTCCAAATGCGCGCGTAGCCTTCAGCTGCCATCAGATCGCGACCCGTAAGCACAAAACCCTTGTCATCGCAGAGAACCTCCGGCGGAAGCCAATCATTGCGCGGGCGCGTGCCGATGAAGATGAATAGCGCGTCGGCCGGATGCGAAGCGGTAGATCTGTCGATGAGGGATTTGAAGACAACACTCTCGACGTGACCTTCACCGTCGACCTTTTCAATTTCAGTTTGAGGGCGCAGATGAATGTTGGGAGTCTTCTCGATCTGTTCGATGAGATATTGCGACATCGTGTCGCGGAGGCTGTCGCGTCGAATGACGATATCGACTTCAGTTGCGTAGCGGGCGAGATAGATCGCGCCCTGGCCAGCCGAATTTCCGCCGCCAACGACGGTTACATGACGATCGCGAAAAGCGGCGGCTTCAGTGGTGGCAGCGCCGTAGTAGACCCCGGCGCCGGTGTGGTCCTTGATGCCGAGCGCGGGATGCTCGCGATACGACATGCCCGTGGCGGCGAGCAGGGCACGCGTAACAATCTTGCGGCCGTCGGAGAGAGCCAGAGACTTGTATCCGCCGTCGATGGAGACGCCGGTAACCTCAAGCGGCGCGAGAAACTCGGCGCCCAGCCGCTGCGCCTGAGCTATGGCGCGGCGGGTGAGCTCGCTACCGCTGACGCCGGCGGGAAATCCGAGATAGTTTTCGATGCGCGAGCTTGAGCCGGCTTGACCACCGGGAGCGTGCCGGTCGAGCAAGAGTGTGCGCAGGCCTTCGGACGCGCCATACACGGCGGCGCCGAGTCCGGCGGGGCCCGCGCCGACGACAACGAGATCGTAGACGTCGAAGGCCGCGATGAGCGGTTTGCCAAGGCGCTCGGCGACCTGGCGCGGATCGGGATTGCGCAAGACGGACGAGCCATCGTCAAAGAACAGCGCGGGAAGCTCTTCGTTGGTGACTCCGGCCGCGTCAAGCAACGCACGGGCGTCGGCGTCGCGCGAAACATCGAGCCAGCGATAGGGAATGAGATTGCTGGCGAGGTAATCCTTGATTGCGTGGGATTGCGGAGACCACTGGAAGCCGACAAGCCGCAGGCCCTTGGCTTCGGGCAGATATTCAGCCTGCCAGTCGTCGAGCAAATCGTCGATTACCGGGAAGAGGCGTTCCTCGGGCGGCTGCCAGGGCTTGGAGAGATAGTGATCGAGGTGCGCTTCGTTGATGGCCTTGACCGCGGCATCAATGTCGGAGTACGCGGTGAGCAGAACGCGGCGTGCAAGGGGATAAATGGAGCGCGATTGGGCAAGCACATCGCTACCCATCATGCCCGGCATTCGCTGGTCGCAGATGAGCAACGCGAGAGAGTCGCCGCGGCTCTTTAGTTCGCGAATAGCGCTAAGGGCCTCTTCGCCCGACGATGCGCTGATGACGGCGTAGTTCTCGCGATAGCGCGAACGGAGGTCGCGGCGAACGGCGGCGAGTACCTGCGGATCGTCATCCACGATGAACAGAACCGGCTTGTTCATTTCGCGGGCACCGTTATGCTGGAATCGGCGATGGGCAGCGTGACGCGGAATTCCGTTCGGCCCGGCTTTGAGTCGACTTCAATGTTGCCGTCGTTGTGGCGTACGAGGCGGCGAACAATGTCGAGGCCCAAACCGGTTCCCTGCCCCATCGGCTTGGTGGTGAAGAATGGATCGAAGATGCGCGAAAGGATTTGCGGCGGGATTCCGGGACCGTTGTCGACGATGCGCACAACGACTCGCGGGCCTTCGCGGCGTGCATTAACTTCTAACCGTCCTCCATCTTGAATGGCATCCAGCGCATTGTCGATGAGGTTTCCCCAGACCTGATTAAGCTCGCCGGCGAAGCCGCGCACGAGCGGCAGACCAGCCTCCAACTCAATGGCGACTTCGGCAGATTTTTGGCGTGCCTTGGCTCGCATCACGACCACTGTGTTGCTGAGGTTTGGTCCGAGATCCACCGGCTCGGCGACCATGGCCTGATCCATGTGGGTGAACCCCTTGATAGCCATCACGAGGCCGGAGATTCGCATGGCGGCTTCCTGAATTTCGGAGGCAAGGCCGCGCACGGCGCAGCCCGCGGCGGCCCAGCGAATTACGGCGTCGAGAGCAGGGCCCTCTACAGTCGCAGCAAGTTGATCGAGAGCGTCGAAAGTGACGGGCGTATCGGCAAGAACGTCGGAGTTGGCTGTGACGAGCCCGTGATCCGACAGCCAGTCGGCGATTGCCTCTTCTCGCTCAGCCTGCTGCAGCGGAGAACGGACGCCCAGGGGCGCGCGAGAAAGGCAGGCGTTGCGAATTTGATCGACAGCGGCGAGTTGCGCGTCGCCGAGACGAGCCGTGCCGAGAGCCAGAGTCGCCGATTCCGCTTCTTCCAGCCTGTTGCTGAGTGACGCTGTGCTGCGCTCGATGGCGGATGCAGGATTGTTGAGCTCGTGGGCGAGACCGGCGGAAAGTTTGCCGAGCGAGATCATTTTTTCGTTTTGCAGATCGCTCGACGTGAACAGGCGCGCGCGGTCAATCATGATGTGCACGAGAATCGAGGTGACGGTGTAGCACTCGCGTGTGAGCTCGCGGAAATCGTCGCGGTGAATCGCGAGCACTTCAGTAGCTTCTTCAGCGATGGCGTCGCCGGGCGCGGTGGCCAATCGCGAAAAAGGAAGGATGCCGCTGATATCTCCTGGACGCCAGTCAATGACTTTCTGGGGACCGGAGCCACGATCGACCGAGAGCGAAAGATGGCCGGAGAGCACGACGAACAGGCCTTCGACGGGGACACCTTTATGGGAAAGGATATCGCCGGTCTGAAGCCGTCGCAGCTTACCGTGCGCAGCCAGCCAGGCCAGCTCCTCTCGCGGCGCGGCAGCGAGCGTCTTGTGTTCAGCAAGGCGGCCAATCAGGTCCAAAACGCAGCTCCAGTGCGGCAGGGTTGACGAGCGAGGTTATGGAAGGGGAGGAAACGTCAGGCTCCAAGGTAGCAGAACACAGCTTCCAGCTACTAGCCTCCAGCTCCTGGCTCAAACCCTTGTAAGCAGCCCAGCGCTGAATTTCCACATGAGGGCCGATGAAGTGCACCGAGACGCAACAAGGGCTGGGTGCGCTAGGCTGGAAAACGAGATGACAGTTTGCGGGATTTGCGAGGGAGTCGGTCTGGTTCGGGCGATGGATGCGGCCGGGAATTGGGTGAGCCGAGAGTGCACGTGCCAGGAAGCGGAACGGGAGCAGCGGAGGATTCGTGCGGCGCAGATTCCGGCGCGCTACAAAGACTGCACTTTGGATACTTTCCACATTTACCATGGCGCCGACCGGCTGCTGGCAGCGGCACTGACCACGGCAAGACGATTTGTGGATGAGTATCCGGTGGACACAGGCGGGAAGGGATTGCTCTTCACCGGATCCATGGGCGTGGGCAAGACGCACCTGGCGGTCGGCGTGCTGCAGCGGCTGGTGCGAGAACGCGGGGCGAAGGGACTGTTTTGCGATTATCGAGAGCTACTGAAGAGCATCCAGAACAGCTACAATCCCGAGGTGCGGACGACGGAGCTGGAGTTGCTGAAGCCGGTATTTGCCGCCGAAGTGCTGGTGCTGGACGACCTGGGCGCGCAAAAACCCAATGAATGGGTTTGGGATACGGTGGCGCTGATTCTGAATACGCGCTACAACGACAGGCAGACAACGATCATCACGACAAACTATGCGGACCTGCCGGCGGGGGGCGGAGCGACGAGCGAACCGGAGCGGGCGGCGCGCGAGGCGACGCTGGGCGACCGGATTGGCGACCGCATGAGATCGCGCCTCTCAGAAATGTGCGTTCGAGTCGATATGCGAGGTACCGACTTCCGACAGTCGGTTAAGAAGGCGAGCTTCGCGTGAAGACGGCGGCTCCCCGCTCTTAGGCCGGATCGCGATCTGGAGACCTGAGGCGCGCGAAGACACCTTCAGACCAGCAAAATGCTGGCAAGGATCAGGAGCATCGCGGCGATGGTGAGGCCCCGGTAGACACGCTCAGCTGCGGGACTGGGTTGAGGGATCGCATCGAATTGGGCCGGCGAGGTGGCTGCGTGGTTCTGCGGGGGATGCATCGGGGGCCTGCCTTTGAATTGTCTTCACATCGAGTTACGTTGCAATCATCTTGCTGGTTTCCTTCTGGGTCATCTTTCTGTGTTTTTCTGATTAATTCAGGATCGGGATTTGCGATGCTGCCAAGATTCGGCAATTTGCATAAGCGGTCATTCGCGTCACGCTTAAATCCCAATGCCCCTTAGACGCGCGGGACATGCGTTGGATGCAAACAAGAATGACGATTCGACGAATGCGTTTGGTGCAGGCGTGAGGGACTTGCAGCGAACTTGTACGGGTCGGGTTGGACGGCTGCGAGAGCGGCAGGGCCGACAGAATCGGGTGTACAATCGCGCTCGTGAGCACAGGTCCACAATTGATTCGTCCCGAGGCGACACAGGAAAGAAACTGGCTGCCGATGATCGCGGCCGCGGTGATCGTGTTAGCCGTCGGGATTGGATTGGTGCTTTTTTACGAGCACGGAAAGAGCGGGCCGGCGGTGACACCGATCTCGGCGGCGCTCGATCCCAATGCGGCGAATTTTACGATCAGCAATCTGCACATGAGTGAGTCAGCAAACCTGGCTGGCGGCAAGGTGACTTACATCGACGGGTCGATCGCCAACACGGGCAGCCGCACGGTGACCGGGATCACGGTGCAGGTGTTATTTCGCGATCCAGCACATGAAGTAGCGCAGAACGAAACCCAGGCTCTCAACCTGATTCGGACGAGGGAGCCCTATGTGGATGTGGAGCCGGTATCGGCCGCGCCGCTGAAACCGGGAGACAGCGCCGATTTCCGGCTGATTTTCGACACCATCGCCCAGGACTGGGACGGCGCCTTCCCCGAAATCCGAATCATCCGGGTCAACTCGAAATAGCCATGCACTTCGCGACCGGGTAGAAACTACGCGAAGATGCAAAAATTACGCGCAAACAGCGGTATACAGGCCAAGAATCGGGCCATTTTTGCACCGAGGCAGAAATTACTAATCATTCTATTTTCAAGTAGATAGGCGTTTTCCGGATCAAGCCCCTCCTTTGGCACCGATCGTGCTTTTAACAGGGCGAGCGGACAGCAGCGCTCCAATCCCGCAGCGATTCAATGCTGCGAGCCAAATAAGGGGTTCAACCCATGAAAATATCTGCGATTGAAACAAAACTCCTCCCGCGCCAACTGGCGGTATTCGCGTTGGCAGCTGCAATTGCAATTCCCGTTTGGGCTCAGGACCAAGTAAACACCGGGACATCGTCTGGCGTTTCGAGCCAGACCACCACAACCTCTCCGACCGACACACAGGCTCAGCCCTCCTCCACTCCAGCAACTGAACAGCCGTTGACCCCCGCTAAAGAGGGGTTCTGGGGCCGCATCTATCCCTTCGCCCGCAAAAAGTGGGTGAAGAGGCAGATCGATCCGATCAACGACCGCTTGAGCGAACTGGACGAAGTGAACGCCAAGAACGCCGCCTACATCAAGGATGTGGACGCAAGGGCACAGGCCGGCATCCACAAGGCGCAGGACACTGCCGACGCAGCGAACCAGTTGGCTATGAATGCCAATACCCAGGCGCAGAACGCCAGTACAGCCGCGCAATCTGCCTCGAATCATGTGAACCAGATCAATACGACCGTGAACGGCCTCGATCAGTATCATCAGGCTTCCGATCTGGTCATCAAGTTCCGCGGTTCAAGCCCGGTGCTGACTTCAGATTCGAAGGCGGCGCTGGATCAACTGGCCTCAAGCCTTACCGGGCATGAAGGCTACATCCTGGAAATCGAAGCGCACTCGCCGCTGGCGGGCAGCGCAGGCATACAGAGTTCCGAGCGCTTGTCGGAAGCAGTCAAGCGTTACCTTGTAGCGGAACATCAGATTCCCGTCTACCGCATGCACTCCGTGGCCCTCGGCAACGAAGTTGAGATGGCCTCAACCGCGACTGGCGATCAAAACCAAAAGCCGGAGCGGGTACGGTTCAGCAGTGTGCATCTGAGTGTGATGGAAAACAGTTTGGCGGCCCAGGCAGCAGCGTCACCCCAAAGCGCTCCTGCCTCAGCAGGCGCGGAGCAGCCGTAATAAGCGGCCAACTCCTCCCCCGAGGCTCTGCACTCGCGCCAACGGCCACCCTGCCGTAGGCCGCCAAAAAAGCTCTCGCAACGCGAGAGAACCAAGGCAACTTGGCCCCCGTGAACACGGGGGCCGTTTTTTTTGCCTCGGAGCAACAAGGTCCAAGCTCCGACCCTGCTCCGGC
>Ga0181535_10000442_pt1 | contig 62755 bp, 56 predicted proteins | sample PEATcosm2014_Bin_44_FD_119774 | JGI IMG/M metagenome (GOLD analysis project Ga0181535, IMG submission 119774) | Peatland microbial communities from MTU Mesocosm Facility, Houghton, MI, USA - PEATcosm2014_Bin17_30_metaG | ecosystem: Environmental > Terrestrial > Soil > Wetlands > Peat | place... | reverse complement strand
GATCCGGCTCTCCCTCGTCCAGCTCATGGAGACCCAATACGCGACGGTCGAGGAACTGACGGCTGAGCACGCGAAGGTGCTCCAGGCGGTCATCTCCGGAGAGCTGGACACCGCCGAGGCGGTGATCCGCCGGCACCTGGGAGCCGCCACGGCGTGGCTGGTCAGCCACGGCACTCCTCCGAGCGAGGGGGAGCCCCGACCAGAAGGCTGATCGGAGCTCCCCCTCTCTCGCGACGGAGTGCCGGGCGAGCCCGCGACGCGTGAGCGCCGGCGAGCCCTACCGCTGAATTGAACTCCTACGCGACCCTGCGGATGGCCGCGATCGAGCGCGAAGCCCTCTCCCCCAGCGCGGCGACCGCGCGGACGATGGGGCTCCCGGTCAGCTCGACGCCCTGATCGCCACGGCAGACGGGGCAGACGCCCTCGTTGATGCCGAAGCCGTCGCGCACCTCGATGATCGAGCCGCAAGCACGGCAGCTGCGCCCCGAGCTCACTGCCCAGGGAGCCCCGTGGAGCTCACCGAAGATGTTCGTGGTCATGTTGTTCCCTCCCTTGGGGGTTGTTACCGTGTTGAATTGTAGCACAAGTATGGTGGGACCATCAACTCAGCCACAGGCGGGACCTTCGGCCCTGCCCACGGCGCGGGCGCACCCAGGGCTGCAGCGGAGACGGGCGGCGACCCCGAGCGCCGGCATGGCTGCCTGCCACCAAGAGGCGGGTGACGAACCCCCGAAGGGGTGCCCGCCACCCGGACGCAGGTAACGTAGGCGGCTGTGACAGAGGTGGCAGACCCCGGCGTCCCCCGGATCGCCCGGACGCTGAACGGATGGATGGGGAGCAGCAACGGCCCGAGGTTTGTGCCCCGGGTGCACCGCTGGCTGTACCAGCGCACCGGCGGGCGGCTGGGGCACGGGATCATTGGCGTGCCCGCCCTGCTCCTCCACACCACCGGACGCCGCAGCGGCCTCCTGCGCACCGCGGCACTCGTCTACGGCCGTGACGGCACCTTCTACGTGGTGGCGGCGTCGAATTACGGTGGCAACCGCGACCCCGCCTGGCTCGACAACATCCGGGCGAATTCCCGCGTGAGGTTGCAGGTCGCCCGCCGGCAGGTCGAGGCGAGGGCGCGGATCGTGGGACCGGACGACCCCGGCTACGCGCGCCTCCTGGCGGTCATGAACGGGGTCAACCGCAACCGCTACGACCTGTACCGGGCCAGGACTGCGCGACCGATCCCCTTCATCGTGATGGGCGCGGCGGGAGGATCGACGGGGGCCGTCGGGACAGCATCCGGGACCGCCGGTGCCGGGCCGAGCGCACCACCTGCGAGCGCACAGGGTGCGCTCGCGCCGAAGCGGCCGCCCCGTCGCACGCCGGGTGCTCCGCGATGAGCGCGGTAGACACCTCCGGCTCCCACGCCGCCCTTCCCCGCACTCTGGAGATCGAGGGGATGCACTGCGCGTCCTGTGTCGCCCGGGTGGAGAAGGCGCTGGCCGGGGTCCGCGGGGTGCAGAGCGCGAGCGTCAACCTCGCCACCGAACGTGCTGAGGTCATCGCCGCGCCCGGGGTCACCGCCGCGGCGCTCGAGGCCGCGGTCCGCAGCGCCGGCTACACGGCACGCACGCCTGCCATCGAAGCCACGACCCGCGATGCGCCGCCAGCGTCCGTCGACGCGACAGCGGCAGCTCTGGACGCGATGGCCGCAGGCAGGTCGCCGGCCGAGGCCCGCCGCACCCGGCGCCGCGCCGAACAGCGCATGCGCCGGGCCCAGCTCGCCACCGGGGCGGTGCTGAGCGCCGCCACCCTCGTCCTCGCCTACGGCCTCGCCTCCGCCTCCTGGTCCAATGCGGTCCAGCTCCTCCTCGTCCTGCCCATCTTCATCTGGGTCGGCGCGCCGTTTCACCGCGGGGCTCTGCGCGCGCTGCGCCACGGCGGGACCACCATGGACACGCTGGTCTCGGTGGGCGCGACCGTCGCCTTCGGGTATTCGGCGGCGGCCACCCTTGCCCCCGCGCTGCGCGGCCAGCCGACCTACTTCGACGTCGCGGCCCTGATCATCACCTTCATCTCGGTGGGCAAGTACCTGGAGGTGGTCGCCCGGGGGAAGGCCCGGGAGGCGATCGAGCAGCTCGCGGAGCTGCAACCGCGCGCCGCCCACCGCCTGGCCTCCTGGGATGCGACCGAGGTGACCGACGTCGAGACGCGAAGGCTGGCCGCCGGCGACCTCCTCCTGGTCCGGCCCGGCGAGCCGATCCCCACCGACGGCACCGTTCTCCACGGCCACGGAGCGGTCGACGAGTCGATGCTCACCGGAGAGAGCATCCCCGTGCTCAAGGAGGAGGGAGACGCGCTCATCGGCGGCACGCTGAATGGGGGCTCGCCACTCCGCATGCGCGTCGACCGGACCGGTGACGAGACCGTGCTCGCCCAGATCGTCCGCCTGGTCGAGCGAGCGCAGGCCGAGAAGCCTCCGGTGCAGCGCCTTGCCGACCGGGTCTCCGCAGTCTTCGTCCCCACCATCCTCGTCCTCGCCGCGCTCACCTTCGGCGCCTGGATGCTCACCGGCCACGGGTTGGTCGCGGCGATGATCCCGGCGGTCGCGACGGTGGTGGTCGCCTGCCCCTGCGCCCTCGGCCTGGCCACCCCGGTGGCGGTGATGGTGTCGAGCGGTCGCGGCGCCGAGCTGGGCCTGCTCATCCGGGGCGGTGAGACCCTGGAGACGGTCCACCGCCTGAGCGCGATCGTCCTCGACAAGACCGGCACCCTCACCGAGGGACGGCCCGTGCTGCTCGATGTCGTCGCTCTCGGGGATGCGGACGCCGGCGAGGCACTGGCTCTGGCGGCTGCGGTCGAATTGGGCTCGGAGCATCCCCTCGCGCGGGCCGTCGTGGACGGCGCGGGTGAGCGCCTCGAGCACCTGTCGCCGGCCGTCGCCGGAGACGTCGTGAGCTCCCCGGGCGCGGGGATCGCCGGCACCGTCGCTGGCCACAGGGTCCTGGTGGGCGCGCTGCGCTGGCTCGTCGCGGAGGGGGTGCCCGGCGACAGCGGCGCCGCCCCGGCGGCGGAGCTCGCGGGCCGCGGGCGCAGCGTCGTCGGAGTGGCGGTCGACGCACGGCTGCGGCTCCTGCTCGGGATCGCCGATCCGCTCCGCCCGGAGAGCGCGGCGGGGGTGCGGCGGCTCCAGGGGATGGGGCTGCGGGTGATCCTCGCCACCGGCGACAGCGCGGAGACCGCCGCGGCGATCGCCCGCGCGGCCGGCATCGGCGAGTGGCGGGCGGGGCTCCGTCCCGAGGAGAAGGCGGCGCTCGTCGCCGAGCTGCATCAGGGCGGGGCGACGGTGGCGATGGTCGGCGACGGCGTCAACGACGCCCCCGCGCTCGCCGCCGCCGACGTGGGCATCGCGCTCGGCAGCGGCACCGGGGCGGCGATGGCCGCCGCCTCGATCACGCTAGTGCACGGCGACGTCGGCCGTGTCGGCGACGCCATCTCCCTCAGCCGGGCCACCCTCCGTGTCATCCGGCAGAACCTGGCCTGGGCATTCGGCTACAACCTGGTCCTGGTCCCCCTCGCGATGCTCGACGTCATCCCCCCCGCGCTGGCTGCGCTGGCCATGGCCTGCAGCTCGGTGACGGTGGTCGGCAACGCCCTGCGACTGCGCCGCTGGCGTCCCGGAACCGGGTCCGGGAGGGGAAGCGGGCGACCTGAGTCACCCCGCACAGTCGTCGCCTGAAGCCCCTGACAGGTACTGACGACAGCCCCTAGCGAGAGGGCACTCGGTCGCGTCACACTTCCGCGCAAGCAGGGAGGACAGGAGGCTGGAGGGCCCTCTCCGCGCGCGTCGTCACGGCTCCACGGTACGCGTCAAACATCTCATTGGGGAGGCTCAGCCAGTGGCCATCCAACTCGCCGCACCCGCCGCTACGGTGAACCGATCATGAGCGCGGCAGCAGTCGAGCCGCTGGAGGCCTCGGAAGGGTACGAGGCGTTCCAGCTCGAGCAGCGTGGCATCGACCTGATCCCGGAGTCCGACCGCAAGATGCGCCCGATGGGACTCTTCTGGCTCTGGTCAGGGGCCGTGTGGAACGTTGAGTTCCTCTTCTACGGGGTCCTGATCTGCACCTTCGGGCTCTCCTTCCCGCAGGCGATCCTGGCCATCCTGATCGGCAACCTGGCTTACATGTTCCTCGGCTTCGCGAGCCTGCCGGGCCCGCTGGCCGGGACCACCGCCTTCATGGTCAGCCGGGCTCCCTTCGGGCGCAACGGCAACCGCCTCCCCTCCCTCTTCAACTGGATCACCCAGGTCGGCTTCGAGATCCTCGGCCTCGTCCTGGTGGTCTTCGTCGTCGACGCGATCCTCAACAAGGCGGGCGTCGCGAGCGTGAGCAACGCAGCTCAGGTGCTCATCATCATCCTCGCCGTCGTGGTGCAGTTCGTGATGCCCTTCCTGGGCCACGCCACCATCAAGACGGTGCTGCGCTACCTCTCCTTCGTCTTCATCGTCCTCTTCGTCGTGATGGCCATCCTCGTCCTTCCCCACGTGCACTGGGCCAGCCTCCAGACCGGCACGACATGGTGGCTCTGGACGACCGCCGTGGTGCTGATCGTCTCCACCGGCGGGCTCGGCTGGACCGAGAACGCGGCCGACTACTCGCGGTACCTGCCCAAGGAGACGAGCAAGGCCAGGGTCTTCTGGTCGGCGAGCCTGGGCGCGGCCATCCCCTCCGTCCTCCTCGAGCTGCTCGGGGTGTGCGCCTACATGGTGACCGTCCACGTCGCGTCGGGCAGGGAGCTGGTCGGCATCCCGTCGGCGTTCACGGCGTACGCGGACTGGTTCTTCTGGCCCTTCATGATCGTCGCCATCCTGCAGCTGTTCGCCATCAACACCATCGACATGTACTCGTCGGGCGTCACCCTGCAGGCCATCGGCATCCCGCTCAAGCGCTGGGGCTGCATCCTCATCGACACCGTGGTGAGCGGCGTGGTCACCGGCCTGGTCATCTTCAAGGGCAACCTCTACACCGACCTCTCCGGCTTCCTCGACTACATCCTGGTCTGGCTGGGCGCGTGGTTCGCCATCCTCATGGTCGATTACTTCCTCCGCAAGGGGCAGTACGACCGCGCGGGTCTGGTGCAAAAGATCGGAGGGCTGTACTGGCGCAACGGTGGCATCAACTGGAAGGCGCTCGTCGCCCTGATCGTGGGCATGTTCGCGGCGCTGATGTGGACCGACGCGCTCTTTTACACCCCGTCGTATCAGGGTCCGCTCTCCAACGCCACCGGCGGCGGCGACCTGAGCTGGCTCCTCGGCATGGTCGTGGCCGGAGCCATCTACTGGGCCCTGTCGTTCCGCAGCGTTCCCCAGGAGGTGTCGGGGGCCGGCGCTGTCGCCCCACCGGAGGCGGCGAAGATCGCGAGCTGACCCAACACCGCTGAGCCGGTCCCGCGCAGCGCCGGGCAACCCGGAAGGGACTGAGGTCCCGGGCAACTGAGGACCTCAGTCCCCTTCCGCGGTCCGCGCGGCGGTGCGATAGTGAGGGCGCATCCCCCCTCGCGCTTCGGTGCGAGGGAGGGGTGCCAGTTCTCCCGGACGATGGTCCGTGCGGGGAGCAGAGGCTCGGGAAGATCGCCAGAGCCCGGCTGTGTGGGCGGATCGCCTGACCTGGACCACCGCAGCGGAGACAGGTGCGCGGCTGAGCCGACGAATGGCCAGCGCGGGAGCGTCATGGATGTCCCTGCGGACAGTGGTTTCAGACTCTGCGCACAATAGTCATGCCAGTGATTCGGTGATGACGCCAATAACATTGGAGATGATCACCACCACTCACGGGTGGTTCCCCACCACCCTGTTCAGAGAAACAGGATCAGTCCATCCGAGGCCTTGCATTCTCGGGAGGCTTGTGCGATACTGATGGCCGCATCCCCCCCCGCGCTTCGGTGCGGGGGAGGGGTGCCAGTTCTCCGGACGATGGTCCGTGCCGAGGACAGAGCCCACGGCAGGTGGTCCGGTGCCCGCGGATGCCCGCGCCGGCACCACTTCACGCCTGGACCTCGTCGCTACCCCGGGCGCGGCTCTTCCCACTCGAGCTCGACGGTGCGCTCGAGGAACCGGCTCATCCGCTCCGCGGCTCGGACCACGGCGGCACGCTCAGCGGGGCGCAGCGGGTCGAGCAGACGCACGTGCACCCGCAGCGACCGCGGGCCCGCGATGCGCCGCCAGGCTCCCCGGACCCTGCCGCCGATGACCAGCACGTTGCTGAGGATGCTGCTGAAGCCGAAGAGGCCGGGGTCGAATCTGCCATCGGGATGATCGGCGTCGGAGCGGTCGCGGTACGCCACGGTCAACTCGTCGAAGTTCGGGAGCAGGTGGGCGATCGGGACGCCTCGCTCCCGCGGAGGTGGCGGCTCGGGAGCGGCGCCGGCCACGGTGTCCCCGAACCAGTACCGCTTCCCCTCGATGACCTCGGATGCCAGGCCGTCACCGGCCGCCTCGACGCCGCGCCGGGCCTCGGCCAGCGTGGTGCCGGCCCACCAGGCGAAGTCCGCGAGCTGCGCCGGGCCCCGGGTGCGGAAGTACCGCTCGGCGAGCCGGCGCAGCGCCTCCTCGGGGGCAAGCGGTGGAGCAGCGGGCACACGGTCGTCCATCAGCATGTAGGTGAACGCGTGGCCCCGGCGCGGACCGCTGACGATCAGCGCGTCCAGCTCCGCGGCGATGAGCAGGTGGGGAAGCCGCTGGCCGTCGGGAGCGATGCACGCAGCCTGCAGCACGGCGCTGAGCTCGGGGCGGGTGAGCTGGCGGCCGCCCGCGAGCGCGGTCCCGAACGCGGCCTCGGCACGGCTCATCTCGCCGCTGTCGATGCCCAGGTCGCGCCAGCGACCCGCGATGGAGGTCCGGAGTCGCGGGGCCGTGAGCGCGAGGAGCCACCGGATGTCGGCGGGGAGGACGAAGTGCCAGGTGGGCCGGAGCACGTGGGTGCGCACGATCGCCCCCGCATCGAAGAGCCGGTGGACGTCGGCGACGGTGGCGTTGCCCGTGCGCTGGCCGAGTGCCCAGGCCGCCGCCGGGTAGTCCTGCGCCTGCACCGCGCACAGCCAGCCCACCACCTCGTCGGCTGAGCCCAGTGGATTGCCGGCCAGCCGCTGATTGCCGAGGCGCCGGGCGGCGATGTCCATCACCCGAACTCTATGCAGAGGGCACGCAGAGCCGGTGAGGCGGCATGCTTGGCAGGTGGCCGACCAGCCTGATCCCCCACCTCCGGATGTCGAGGCCGAAGCGCAGCGGCGTCTCCGGCGCAATGTGCGCCTGGTCGGCACCCTGCTGGGCGAGACCCTCGCCGGGCAGGAGGGTGAGCCGCTGCTCCAGCTCGAGGAGGAGGTCCGGGCCAAGACCAAGCAGCTCCGCGACCGCCACGACGAGGCGGTCAGCCAGGCGCTCGACCGCCAGCTCAGCGAGATCGACGTCAGCACGGCCACCCGGCTGATCCGAGCCTTCTCCCTCTACTTCCAGCTGGTCAACGTGGCCGAGCTGGAGCACCGGGTGCAGGTGATCCGCGGCATTCAGGCGGTCCCGGCCGGAGGGGTCGCCTCCCCGGGAACGTTCCACGACCTCTTCACCCGCGCCGCCCACGCCGAGGGCGGGCGGGAGCGGTTGCTCACCGCGCTCGTGGAGCTGGACGTCGTGCCGGTGGTCACCGCCCACCCCACCGAGGCGGTGCGCCGCTCCGTCCTCGATCACGTCAACGGTGTTGCCATGGCCCTGGACGCGCTCGACGGTCCCGCGCCCGGCTCCCCTCGCCACACGGCACTCATCGACTCCATGCGGCGTCACATGGAGCTGCTCTGGCAGACCGAGGAGCTCCGCACCGTGCGCCCCACCGTCCTCGACGAGGCCCGGGACATCCGCTTCCACCTCGACCTGCTGATGGACGTCATTCCCGCGGTCCACGCCGAGCTGGATCGGCGCTGGACCGAGGTCTTCGGCGGGCCACCTCCGCCCTTCCACCCCTTCCTCCGGCTCGGCTCCTGGGTCGGCGGCGACCAGGACGGCAACCCCCATGCCCGAGCCCGGACGCTCCGGGACGCCCTGCGCGCCCAGAAGCAGATGGTTCTCACCCGCTACCGCGACTCGGTGCATGCGATCTCCGTCCAGTACAGCCAGTCCACCCGCTGGACCGGAGCCGACGCGGAGCTGGCGGCTTCCATCGCCGACGACGAGGCGCGGATGCCGGAGGCGGTGCACGACCTGGGGGACCGCAATCTCGGTGAGCCCTACCGGCGCAAGCTGACCCTGGTCCATCACCGCCTGGAGGCCTCCCTCGCCTACCTGCAAGGGGTCCGTGCGGCCGAGCGCCCCTACTCCACGGCGCAGGAGCTGCTCGACGACCTCGACCTGGTCGACGCCGCCCTGCGCCGTCAGCGCGGCGCCCTCTTCGCCGACGGCGGCCTGCTGGAGCTGCGACGCCAGGTGGGTGCCTTCGACTTCTACGGGTACGCGATCGACGTCCGGCTGCACGCCTCCCGTCTGCGCGAGGTCGCCTCGACGATCCTGCGCCAGTGCGGCCAGCTGGACCGCAGCCTCGACGACCTCGACGAGGACGCCGCGGTCGAGCTGCTCGCACGCGCCATGCAGCAGCGCGGGCCGCACATCGGCACCTTGGCCCTCAGCGCCGACGACCGCGACCTCCTCGACACCCTGGTGGAGATGGGCCGCGCCCAGCGCTCGATCTCCCCCCACTCGACCGAGAGCGTGGTGATCTCGATGACCCACTCGCCGGTCGAGGTGATGGCAGGGATGTGGCTCGCCTCCCTGGTCGGGCTGGTCTCCTGGTCCTTCGGCAGCGTGCACACCAGCCGATTTGACCTCGTGCCCCTGATGGAGACGATCGCCGGTCTGCGCTCCGCCCCGCGGGTGCTGCGCCGCCTGCTCGCCCAGCCCGAGTACGCCGAGCAGGTGCGGGCCCGCGGCAACATCCAGGAGGTGATGCTCGGATACAGCGACAGCAGCAAGGACGGCGGCTACCTCGCCGCCCAGTGGTCGCTGTACGTCGCCCACCGCCAGCTCGCGCGGGTCTGCGACGAGGCGGGCGTGCACCTCCGCCTCTTCCACGGCCGGGGCGGCACGGTGTCGCGCGGGGGAGGGCCCACCCACGAGGCGCTCCTCTCCCAACCGCCGGGGGCGGTGCGCGGCCGGGTCCGGCTGACCGAGCAGGGCGAGATCCTTCACTACCGCTACTCGCGCGAGGAGGTGGCCCAGAACCACCTGGAGCTGGTTGCCGCGGCGGTCTGGGAGGCGAGCTCGCTGCAGACCCCGCTCCCCTTGGAGCAGGAGGCGGTCTGGGAGACGGCGATGGCGCGCATCGCGGCCGACAGCTACCGGCGCTACCGGGCCTTCGTGTACACGGATGAATTCGAGCGTTTCTTCACCGAGGTGACGCCGATCGGCGAGCTGGGGCAGCTCAACATCGGCTCCCGGCCGGTGAGCCGCGGGGAGTCCACGCGGATCGCCGAGTTGCGGGCGATCCCGTGGGTGTTCGCGTGGAACCAGACCCGGCTGATGCTGCCCACCTGGTACGGGGTGGGTGGGTCGCTGGTGGCCTTCGCCGAGGACCTGCCCGTTGATGCCGAAGATGACCGCAACGCGCCACCGCCCAGTGATGTCGAGGGACCGCTGCCGGCGGCGGGGACGGCGCGCTGGAAGCTGCTCCACCAGATGTACCGGCGCTGGCCGTTCTTTCGCGCCCTGATCGGCAACCTGGAGATGACCCTGGCCAAGACCGACATGGGGGTGGCGAGCCGCTACTTCGAGCTGGTCCGGGACCCCGGGCTGCGCGAGCGGATGTGGGTGGATGTGACCGCCGAGCACGCGCGGACGCTCCAGGCGGTGCTCCACATCACCGGCAAGCGCACCCTGCTGGCCGACCAGCCGCTCCTCCAGGAGACGCTCCGGCTCCGCGACCCCTACATCGACCCCCTCTCCGTCCTCCAGGCCCAGATGCTGGCCCGTTACCGGGCCCTGGACGAGGCCGACCCGCAGCGCGCAGCTCTGCTGGAGGCGATCCTGCGGAGCGTCAACGGGATCGCCGCGGGCTTGCAGAACACCGGCTGACGAGTACGCTGTCGTGACGATGGAGCGAAGGGAAGAGAGCATCTGGGGCCACGATGGGCACCGGTTCTCCGCCTCGCTCTCGCTTCCGGAGGGCGGGATGGGGCCGGGACTGGTGGTGGTCCAGGAGATATTCGGCCTCACCCCGTATGTCAAGGGCGTGTGCGACCGCCTTGCCGGCCTCGGCTACGTCGCGCTGGCACCCGACCTCTACTCGCGGTTGGAGCCCGACCTGGTGCTCGACGAGCACCTCCCCGAGAGCCTGCCGCGCGCCTTCCAGGCGATGCAGCGGCTGGACGTGCCTCAGGCGGCCGACGACGCGGCGGCCACCCTGGAGCATCTGCGGAGCATTCCCGAGACCCGCGACCACCGGGTTGGGATCATCGGATTCTGCCTGGGTGGCGGCATCGCCTACATGGTGGCGGCAGCGTCCGACCCCGCGGTCGCCGTCTGCTACTACGGGTCGGCCATCCCCGGCGCCCTCGAGCTGGCTCCCAAGATCACCTGCCCGATCCTCTTCCACTTCGGCGAGGACGACACCTACATCAACACCGCTCAGCGCCGGGCGGTGGCCCACGAGTTCGCCGGCCGCCGCCACGTGGAGCTGCACCTCCACCCCCACGCCGGCCACGCCTTTGACAACCACGACTCGGCGATGTTCTCCCGACCCCAGGCCGCAGCCCGGGCCTGGGAGCAGACCGCGGCCTTCCTGGAGTACCACCTGCCTCCCCGGGGGTGACTTTGTCCGTCCGATGTCCGGCGATCGCCCCGACCATGACCGGGGCGATCTTCAGGGGACGGAGGACATGCGGTGGCACCAGCGGCGGGACAGGGCGCATCGGGCAGCAGCGCCACCCTGTACGTCGGCAGCATCACCTCCTTCAACGACCTCTCGGACGCGTTCCAGCGGGCGCGCGGCCAGCTCGTCAACGCCGCTGCCGACCTCGGGGCGCACGGCTCGGCCGCCGGCGACCCCTTTGGCCACGCCTCGTCTGACACCGCCTACGGGGAGGTGCTCCGGGAGACGCTGACCGCCCTGGACAACCTCGGCGACGGCCTGCAGACGCTGGGACGGCGGGTCGAGGAAGCCGGAGCCGTGCTCGTGGCCGCCGAGCAGAGCATCGCGCGGTCGATGACGCCCTGAGAGGGAGGGGAATCCACTCATGGGCCTTCCCGGCTGGATGCCCGGCCGGCCGGGCGGCGACCCGCAGCGGCTCACCCGGATGGCAGCTGCCTGGGAGGCCGTCGACACGGCCCTGCAGGCTGCCGAGCGGCAGCTCGCCCCACAGGCCGAGGACATCTCGCCCTGGTGGCGGGGGCAGGCGGCCGGCGCCTACACGGCGGCCTGGTACGAGTACTCGGCCGGCCTGGCCCCGCTCCACCAGCAGCTCCAGGCGGTGGCGGGGGCCCTGCACGTGGCCTCCTTCGCGATCTGCAGCGCCCAGATGCAGTACGACCAGGCCGTCGAGGAGGTGATGGCCGGGGCCGCGGTCCTGACCGGCGCGGCCCTCTTCACCTTTGGCCTGTCGGAGGCCGGTGAGGCGGGGATCCTGGCGTCGGCCAGCGCCACCATCACGGAGCTTCTCGCAAGCCTGGCCGAGGCATTGGCGGAGATCGCCGCCTCCATCGGCGAGGCGCTCGCCGCCATGGCCCGGATCGCGGCCCAGCTGCTGCTGCCGCTTGGTGGAGGTGCGGGAACAGGTGGCGGGATGGCATTGGCCCTTGCCGGCGGCGGCACCCTGACCGTCACCACCACCACGGCCGGCACCGGGCTGGCGGTCAGCGGGACGGTCGTTGCCGCCGGCGCCGTCGCGATCGACGCCCTGCTGGCCAAGGCGCTCGGCGGTGGCGGTGGGCATCTCAGCGCCGGGGGTGGGGGGAGCGGTAGCGAGGTCAACCCGCGAGATCAGGTCCCGCGCAGGTATGAGGCCGACACGAAATCCCTCAACCACTTCGCGTCGAGGCACGGCAACGCCTTCGGCCTCCCGCAGACGACGCCGACCGTCGCCGGGCGTGCGGCCATCAGCGACTACATCCGGGACTGGATCATGGACCCGGCCCACGAGCAGATCGTGGGCACCTTCCAGCGACAGCCCGCCATCATCTACCTTGACCCGGGCACGGGCCAAGTGATGTTCACGTATCCTGACGGTCAGTTCTGGAGCGGGTTTCAGCTGGGCAAAACTCAGCTCAGCAGCCTGCTCACCACGGGAGGGTTCGCGTGACTCCGGGGATCGGCGAGTTTCGTCAAACCATGCTCGACTTCGTCGATGGCCGTATCGCCGTCGGTGAATTCGACAGTGTCTACGTGAAGATGTGGGAGGAGCGGCGAGACCACGACTGGGCTGTCCTTGACGCGGAACATCCCCGGGCGCACCACCTCATACGTGAGAATCGCGCGGAATGGGACCGCATCAACGCCGAGCTGACCCACAAGGGCGAGTTGCTCCCCGACGACATCCAGACGGCGCTGGACCACATTTACACCGACCTCGATGTCCTCGATCAACGACCGTACGGGATCACGGTGGATCAGCTGCGCGAGGATTGCCGGCAGGCAATCACCCAGCTCGACGAACTGGGGCACGCGGCGCCCTCATCGGATGAGCGCACCGGAGATGGGGGTGCCTAGCTACGCGTGGCACCCCGGCGCCTTGGGCCGATGCAAGCAATGTGCTAGCATGGCCGAATGAAGACCCTCTACCTGCGCAACGTCCCCGACGAGGTGGCGAGCCGGCTTCAGGGGATGGCGAACCGAGCCGGGCTGTCACTCACGGCGTTCGCCGTCCGTCAGCTGGCCGCCGTGGCGCGGCAGTCGGACAACGCCGCGCTGCTCGCTGAGTTGCCCGACCTCGGCTTCTCGGCCGACCTCGTACTCAACGATCTCGATGCGGGCCGGGACGCACGGTGATCGTGGTGGATGCGTCAGCCGCAGTTCTGGCCCTGGTCAACGCCGGCGACGCTCGCCGCCGTCTCCAGGTCGAGGAGCTCCATGCGCCGGGGCTGGTCGACTCCGAAGTGGTTCACGTCATCCGCCGTCAGGAGAGGGCCGGCATGCTCGGCTCGACGGAGGCCGCACGTGTGATCGACACGTGGCGCCGCCTCGGGATCCGCCGTCACTCGGTCCAAGGACAGATCGAACGGATATGGGAGCTGCGCCACAACCTCACGGGTTATGACGCGACGTACGTAGCCCTCGCGGAAGGTTTGGGATGCGAGCTCGTCACTGCAGACCGAAGGCTGACGGGCACGCCGAAGCTCAGCTGTCCGGTGACCCTGGTCACGTCGTAGGCGCGGACACACCGCAAGGGCACTTCGACTGTCCGTTCGCTGTCTGTCTGCACTCCGTAGGCTCGGGCCGTCCGTGATGACCCAGCAGGACCCTGGGTCATCTCAGTACACTGCCGATCGCATCACCTGCATCTTGGGAAGGAAGGACTGTGGGCACCTCTCTCCCCTGCCCGTCTGGATCTTCGAGCCGGCCCTGTCTGGCTCGCTTGCGCCGATGGCTCGCGACCCTCACGCTGCTGGCCAGCCTGGCAGCCGGGTGTGGCACTGGGGCCCACGCAACCGCCGGCACGTCGACCGCCTCGCCGATCACCTCCAGCACCACGCGCGCGACCGGGGCGAACCCCAGCGCGACGGCGAGTGCGGGCGTGATTGCCACTTCCTACTGCGACGAACAGGACACCACGATCCCGGGAGCCGCGGCGTTTCTCTCTGATCAGGGGCCACGGCCGACCAACCTCACGGCCGTCCAGGAGGCCTGGTTCGATATGGAGGCCACGATGGTTCCGGCGTGCTCTGAGATCGTGCCCGAACCACCGGCGGTCACCATGCAGAACCTGACCAACGGTCAGCTGAGCAGCGCCGAGTTCCAGACCTGGGTGACCGAGGATGAGATGTGGTGGACCCTCGCCGAGTGGGCTGGCCAGCACGACCAACCCGACTTTGTCACCGACTTCTTGTACGGGGGGAGTGGCAACACGTTTACCAGCTTCCTTCGCGCTGGAGGCAAGGTGGTGGACAGCCAGACCTGCGAGTACGCGTTGAAGTACGACGCGGTGGCGGTGACGGCTGAGCAGATGTCGGATCTCACCGTGAACCGTTTGACGAACGCCGGCGTCGTCTTCGTCGGAGCCGCTATCGGGCCCTGCACAAGTACATGGACGGCGTCGGACGGCACCGTCACGAACAAGGGCCTAGCTGCCGGGCAAGAGGGACGGGAGCTTGACGTTACGACGACACACACCAACGCCGCGCTCGGCCAGTATCTAGTTGTCAATGACAGTTGGGATCAAGGCGACGACGCGACTGCGGATTCGATCTTCAGTCTAGTTGGGATCTGAAGGATTGGGCCGCCGCAGGTTACTCGCGGTACTCTGTGCGCTGAGCGCGATTGTCGTGAGCACCGGGGCCACGGCGGTGCTCGCCTACTCCGGGAATGGGGTGACCGCCAACTGTCAGCCTGCCGCGGGACTGAGCCTGGCGATCGGAAAACCTCCACAGCCGGGGCCTGCTGGTAGCGTCGCCGCCGATGGCAGCCTCACCCTCTACTGCCGGACCACGGGTACCAACTCGCGAGACGGGATCTATACCCCCGGGACCAACCCGCCGCCTCCCAAAGCCGGCACGCCCTGCAGCGTGAACATCGGCTACGAAGGCGCTCAGGTGCTTGGCCAATCGTTTCTGGAGTCCGAGTACCTGCCCGGCGCGGTGACGGTCTTCCCGTTCGCTCTTTGGACCGGGACCATCAATGCCGACATCGTGCCTTCATCGGGCTCCTTCGGCGACCTCTGGGGGAGTGTGGCCGACACGGCACCGGCGGCACTCGGGGTCAATTGGGCAGCCGCCTCCCAGTACGGACCCGCCCCACCCAGCGCTCTACCCGACTCAGGGCTCGCCACGGGGGGGTTCATCATGTCTGGACTGGAGAACCAGACGCTCGTCGCCTCAGTGACGACCGAGCCCGGCGGCGATGGGGAATGGGAGAAGAGTTCCGGCGGCGAGTGGCTGTGCGACGGGCCGCGGCTCAGTCTCACCGTCCAGCCGGAGCCCGACGTGGCCACCCCGCCCTCCGAGACGCCACCAGTCGAAACCACCTGGGCAGTGCCGACCGTGCAGCAGGCAATGGCCGTGGCCGGTGTGACGGCTGGACAGGTGCAGACCAGCGCTCCGGACAACTACGTCGTCTTCGCGCCCACGACGTTCTGGATCACCCCGCAGCCCCAGGGGCCTGACGTCCCCCCCGTGGTCACGAACGTCATCGGTCCCCCCGACGCCAACGGCGAATCCATCGTCTACAGCTACTACCTGGCCGTGGAGCCGTCCGACACGATCAACTGGACCTTCGGGGACGGCACGACCGGCACGTCCCAGGCGGAGAGCTCGGGACCGGGGGAAGCTGGGATCACCCACTACTACAAGCAGATCAGCGGTGAGGGGGCACTGCCAGCCGCCGGTTCGACCGTCTCGGCGGCCCAGGACGTGACCGTGACCGCCTTCGTGGGCTGGATTGACGGCACCAACACCGCCTATTACGAATGCGTCACTCCCGACGGCGGGGTTGACGGCATCAACCACAACACCCAGGCCCAGGCGATAACCGCCTGCAGCATCACCTACCCCGACGCGCTCGTCGACGCCGCCCTCCCGGCCAAGCCCGTCTACCAGGTCCGGACCGTCCCGGTGGCGTGACGTGCTGGGGGGGCGACCGCGACAACCCCACCGCGGTGGGCAGGCCACTGTGGAGTTTGCTCTCGTCTTTGGCGTGTTTCTCCTGGCACTGATGGCGATCCTCGACACCTGGATCTGGACCATCGAGACCGATGCCGCGGATGCATCCGTCGAACAGGGCATCGGGGTTGCGATGTCGGCCCAGGGCTCCGCAACCAGCCTCACTCCCGCGCTCACCGATGTGTACGCGAACGTCCTTCCGCTCCTGCAGCAACCGATGCTCGGGACGACCGTGGAGAACTGGTACGCGTCCAACCTCGCCGCGCTGCGCGGCGAGATCGGACCGAACGCATGCCCGACCGCCGACCAGGTGGCCGACTACTTCAACGATCTCCACTCGGGCTATGACGGAGTCGGGCACGTCGTCGTCTGCGCCGCCGACGACGGCGATGGCCACGTCACGGTGGCGATCACCGGCTATGCCCTCTCCATGGTGCCGCCCGGCTTCGGGCCCTTCAACTGGCGCGGTTGGGGCCTCCCGATCTCAGAGACGGCCTCCGTCAACGTGGGCACGTATTCGCCATGAGAACCCGGCCCAGTTGGCGCCGCGGCCAGCGAGCACAGGCCGCCCTCGAGATGGCCCTGGTGCTCCCCGTCATGATCGTCATCGTCTGTGGATTCGTGGGGATGATGCTCGAGCTCAGGGCGGAGAACGAATTCCAGACGGCGGTCGATCTCTCGGCTCAGGCAGCGCTGGTGCCTCCACTCGGAGATCAGACCGCCAGCCAGGCCGATTCCGCCTATGCCTTCTTGCACACTCTCAACCCGAGCGGCAGTGAGAGCGGCTACCTGACCGTGACCACACCGATCACCTGCACAGGCCCCTACCTCGAGGGGGAGATCGACCTCAGCGCCAGGGGCATCCCGGCCCCCGTCACCTGCACCGCCCAGGCCACGCTCAACTTCTCCGCAACCCCGATCAGCGTCTTCTGGTTCTGGTCGATCCAGCTCAGTGCCACAGCGGACGCGTATCCGCCCCAGTACCGGCAGTGCCAGACCACGTCGGGCTCGACCAGTCCCTTCCAATGCTGAGTCGCCGCCAGAGCCGGATCCGAGAGCACGGCCAGATCCTGGTGATGTTCGCCTTCTCGATGCTCTTCCTCATCGTGGGCATGATCGCCGTGGCCGTGGATCTCTCCCAGCTGTACGAGGCGCACGTGCGCGCACAGGACGCCGCGGAGCAGGCGGCGGCGGCCGGAGCGAGCCAGGTCGACTACGTCGCCGCCGAGAGCAGCGTTGCCTCTCTCCTGCCGTCCTTTGCCTCGGTCTGCAGCGGTGCCGGCGACGCCTTCAGCGGCGTCGTGGGCTCGACGACGTGCACGAGCCCAGAGGGAACCGATGACGTGGTCGCGTCCGTCACGGTCCGAGCCTCGGTGGCTTTGCCACTCCCGTTCTTGGGCGGCACGTTCACCATCGCAACGACGTCCACCGCCGCGCCCGTGGTGGGCGGACTGGCGCCGGTGGGATAGACCTGGAGTCATCAGATCGCGGTGAGCGGCGTTCTCCCGGGGGCTCAAAACAGCGCCGACGCAGCGGCGAGGCACCTCTCCCATTGGGTCCGTCCCTGGCCGGGATAAGGTCCCGTACTCAGTTGGGCGGGCTGGGTGGAGTCGCACGTGCGATCACGGCCCGGTGCGAGGCCGGCACCAGCAATCCCAGAAGGCACGCCGCGGGCACCAGAGTGATGAAGACAGACCCCGGTAGCGTCGCGGAAAGAGCGCTCGAGAGCGACGACCATCCATGGGTCGGTACTAAGGCCAGCGCTCCGCTCGGGCCCCATATCGCCTCGGCGAGGCTGACACACCCCAGCAGCAGCAGCGCTGCCTGCAGCGCCACCACCACCCAGTACGCGGAAGGGCGGCGGGACGCAGCGACGGCTAGGCCGATCCAGAGCGCCATCGCCACAATCGCGACGACGACGAGCAGGATGAGCTGGGTCCAACTCAGGGTCGAACCGCCCCAAACACTGTTCCAGAAGAGCACGACCGCCACAGTGGGCGGCCCCAAGAGGCCCTCCAGCACCATGACGGAGCACGCGACCGTGAGGGGCCATGGCCGATCGGTCGCCAGTAGCCGGCCCGCACCGGGCAGCGGCCTCGGGCAGCCGGCACCTCACCCTCGTCCATGGGCGGTCTCTCGGTCACGGGCGCCTTTCCTGCTGGAGCTGGGCAGCTTCAGGCGGAGACCAGGAGCTGACAGGACGCGGCGTCAGGAGGGCGTGCGCGCTGCGGCGCCAGCGATCGAGGTCGCACAGGTTCGGGTAGCGCCGAGCCAAGGGTGCGGTGGAGCATGCAGCGGGCGCCACAAGACCCACCGCCACTCCTGTCTTGAGCCAGCTGTGGGCGTCGCTCGGCATCACCCGTTCAAGAGTCCACAAGAAACGCCATTCCACAACAGGACGTCAACAGCTGCGAGGATCGACGCAGCCCCGAATATCGCAATCGAGAGCAGAGCGGACGTCGTCAATCCAGTCCTGCGCAGAAGCTGGGTACCTTCCAGCCCTCGCTCCGTGCTTCTCGCCCACGCCACCACCCAGTACATACCCACCGCGGCGGCCACGATCACACCGATCGAGCACCAGACGGAACCGGGAGAAGGGGTGGAGCAGTCATAGCTCCTCTTCTCCCAGGGTAGGGCAAAGGTTATCGCCGACCCCAGAACGAGCACGGCCACGTCCACGGCGAGCGCGTGCGGACCATAGCGAAGCCAACGTACCCAGCCGCGCAGGACCTGCCGCATCCTGGTACCGACCCTCAGCCCATCAAGTGGACCAGCCGGTCGTGGAGCACCTCGACGAAGTCCTCGTGCTCGGGCTTCATGAGCACGCTGCGCAGGATGCGCACGTCCCTGCCCCCGGTCTCGATGTCCGGATGGCGGCGGTGGAGGCTCGCGGCGGTGACCCGCGCCACACTGACGTAGACGGGAGCCTCGTCCGCCATCGCGCGCTCGAAGAGGCTCTGGCTGGCGGCGTCGACGTCCGCCCCCGTCATCCCCTCCCTCCAGGGGAAGTAGCTGACGATGTCCAGCTCGGGCCCCTGGTAGAGGCGGAGGTGCTCCGACCCCCCGATCAGGCGCGCGAAGCTCACCGCGGCCCGGCGGCAGGCTCCGAGGATCGCCCCCAGCCCGTCCGGGGTGAGCGGGAAGAGCTGGAGGGTCGTCCAGAGCGCCGCGGCGGCGGCTCCGGCCCGGGAGCACTCCAGCGAGATCTCGCCGAGGTGCAGCTCCGAGGAGGTGAAGTAGGTGTAGGGGGAGTCGTGGACGTAGAAGCGGCCCACCGACGGATCGCGGAAGAGCACGCAGCCGCAGCCGTAGGGCTGGAGGCCGTGCTTGTGCGGATCGACCACGACCGAATCGCACTCCGCGATGGCCCGGAAGGGTGCGGCGGGGATGCCGCCCGACCCGTCCCAGCCGAGGATCGTGTAGAAGCCGCCGTAGGCGGCGTCGACATGAAGCCGAACCCCGTACCGCTCGCGCATCGAGAGCGCCTCGTCGATGGCATCGACCGCCCCCAACGCGGTGGTCCCGGCGGTGAGCACCACGGTGCCGATGGTGTCGGTCTTCAGCAGGTGCTCCAGGGCGCCGAGATCCATCCGCCCGCCCGCATCGGCGGGCACCTTGACCCCGCGGACGCCGAGCAACCGGCACATCCGCTCGTGGGTGTAGTGGGCCTCCTCACTGAAGGCGACGGCGGTCCCCGGCCTCAGCTCGCGGGCGACGAAGAGGGCCTCCAGGTTGGCGATGGTCCCGCTCGAGGTGAGGTGGCCGAGGAAGCCGGCTGGGTAGTGGAACATCGCGGCGATGGCCGCCACCGCCTCCCGCTCCAGCGCGGCGGTCGCCGGCCCCCCGTCGAGGGCATGATTGTTGGGATTGATGAGCATCGCCATCAGGTAGGCGGCAGCCGCCGCCGGATGGGGCGGCTTGAGCATCTGGCCGGCGTAGCTCGGGTGGAAGAAGGGGTAGTTGTCCCCCAGCCGCCGGCCCAGCTCCTCGAGAACCATGTGCGCGCGCTCCGAGCTGACGGACACGGAGGAGTGGGGGGTGACAGCGAGCCAGCCGGCCTCCCAGCGCCGCACCGCCTCGACGGCCTGCAGGCTGGCGGCGTCGAGGTCCATGGGAAGGGAAGTCTACCGGGGCCGGCCGGGATCACCCGCCGAGGGCGGCCTTCCGCGCTCGCGTCAGGGTGGCCGGTCGGCGCCAGGCGCCGACCGGCCGTCTCACTCCCCCCACCACCATTAGGAGGAGCGAGGAGGTGTGGCTACCGAACGCGGGTGACCAGCTCGGGGTCGTCCGCGGAGGGTTCCATGCACGGATGGCCGGCGCTCGGCCGACCGGGGAAGTGGACGGTGCCGGAGACGTCTGAGTCGGCACCGTGGAGGACAGGAGCGTCGTGCATACATCCTCCTTTTCCCGCCGATGCGGTTGGCAGATGGATCGCTGTCCCGCTTCGCTTTTCGCGGCCGGGGGGCACCTTGGCCGCACGCATCTTGGGGACAGCGGCATCGTCGATTACGCGCGAATCCCAGCCACGTGTCAATCACCCCCACGGGTGATTTCGAAACCAGCTCGCACGCGCGATGTCCCACGCGAGGTGCCACATGGTCATGTCTGGCGCTCTTCGCGATGCCGGGATGAGGCGGACCTCAGACGGCGCCGAGCCGCCACGGGCCAGACGGCGGGCGGAGCCGGGAGACGGACCGCTTGACCAGATTCGGCAACATGCTATAGTGCATTACGCAATATGTCGACACGCATCAACAGGCCGCCCCAGGGGACCATCGCCCTGACCGCGCTCGCCCTGCTCACCGAGCAACCCCTCCACCCGTACGAGATGCAGCGGCTGATGCACGACCGGCGCAAGGACTACGCCGAGGGCAAGATGCGGGCCCTCTACCGGGCCATCGAGGAGCTCGAGGCGGCCGGCTGGATCGAGCCGGCGGAGACGACCCGCGAGGGACGTCGCCCCGAGCGGACCGTGTACAGGATCACCCCGGAGGGGCACGAGGCGCTCGAGGATTGGCTCCAGGACGTCCTGGAGCGGCCGGCCCGCGAACACCTGGTGTTCACCGCCGGTGTCGGCCTCCTGGCCTACCTCCCCCTGGACCGCGCCCTGGATGCTCTCCAGCACCGGGCTGTGGAGCTCCGCGCCGAGCTGGCCGCCCGCGCCGAGGCGTCCGCCGCCCTCACCCAGGAGATGCACCTCCCGCGGGTCGTCCTGCTCGAGGACGAGCACGAGCGGGCTCTGCGGGAAGCCGAGCTGCGCTGGGTGCTGTCGCTGGTGGAGGACATGCGCGCGGGCCGCCTCACCTGGGACGAGGAGAGCCTGCGCGCCCAGTTTGAGCTCATGCACGATCATGAGATGGCGCGACGACGACACCATCGCGGGCCGGTCCCCGAGCCCGAGCAGTCATAGACGTCCAGAGGGAGAGCCCACCGATGATTCATACGCGAGGCCTGCGCCGTACCTTCAAAGGCAGAAGGGGGGCGGTCGAGGCGGTTGCCGGCGTCGACCTGGACGTCGCGGGAGGCCAGACCTTCGGCTTCCTGGGGCCCAACGGGGCCGGCAAGACGACCACCCTCCGGATGCTCTCCACCCTCCTACCGGTCACGAGCGGCGAGGCCACGGTCGCCGGCTGCAACCTGCGCCACGAGCCCGCCAAGGTGCGCGAGCGGATCGGCTACGTGAGCCAGGAGGGCAGCAGCTACTCCGAGGTGACCGGCCGCCGGGAGCTGGTCATCCAGGGGCGCCTCTACGGGATGAACCGGACGACGGCCGACAAGAGAGCGGCGGAGCTCCTCGAGACCCTCGAGCTCACCGACTGCGGCGATCGCAAGACCAAGACCTACTCCGGGGGCCAGAAGCGCCGCCTCGACGTGGGCATCGGCCTCATGCACCTGCCCGACCTCCTCTTCCTGGACGAGCCGACCACCGGTCTCGATCCCCAGAGCCGGGCCCGGATGTGGGACGAGGTGCGAAGGCTGCGCGAATCAGGCACCACCGTCTTCCTCACCACCCACTACCTGGAGGAGGCCGACGCGCTCTGCGACCGCATCGCCATCATCGACCACGGGAAGATCGTCGCCGAGGGCACGCCCGAGGAGCTCAAACGGGAGGTTGCCGGCGACATCGTGCTGGTGGGTCCCGAGGGCCCGACCGACAGGGCGCGGGACGTCCTCAAGGGGCAGGCCTTCATCCGGGAGCTGACCGAGGAGGAGGGTGATCTCCGCCTCTACGTCGACCGCGGGGAGACCGCCATGCCGCAGATCATCCGGTTGCTCGACGGTGCGGGCATCAGTCTGGCCACCCTTTCGCTGCACCGTCCCTCGCTGGACGACGTGTTCTTCCGCAAAACCGGACGCTCGCTCCGCGAGACAGCGCCATGACCGAGACGTTTGCACACCAGATGGAGTACAGATCGTGAAGCTGCTGCGCGACACCTGGCTGATGTTTGTCCGCTACTTCCTCATCTTCATCGGCAACCCGGCGTGGGTGATCATCGGCGTCATCCAGCCCGTCCTCTACCTCCTCCTCTTCGCCCCCCTGCTCAAGTCGCTGGTACACATCCCGGGATTCCCGCCGGGCGGCGCCTACAACGTCTTCGTGCCCGGCCTGCTGATCCAGCTCGGCCTCTTCGGTGCGAGCGGCGTCGGCTTCGGCCTGATCGACGAGCTGCGCTCGGGCGTCATCGAGCGTTTCCGGGTTACCCCGGTCAGCCGCCTCGCCCTGCTGCTCGGCCGCGCCGGCCGCGACCTGCTCACCCTCCTCATCCAGTCGCTCATCCTGCTGCTGCTGGCCATCCCCTTTGGGCTCAAGCCGACCCTCATCGGCGTGGTGGTGATGCTCGGCCTGGTGGCCCTCATCGGGCTCGGGATGTCCTCGCTCGCCTATGCGGCTGCCCTCGCCCTCAAGGACGAGAACTCGTACGCGCCGCTCGTTTTCACGCTCTCACTCCCCCTGCTGCTCCTCAGCGGCGTCCTGCTCCCCCTGCAGCTGGCGCCCCAGTGGCTGCAGGACATCGGCAAGATCAACCCGCTCTCCTACGCCGTCACCGCCGCCCGTGACGTCTTCAACGGCAACGGCGGCTCCATCGACGTGTGGAAGGGACTGGCGATCATGGCGGCGCTGGCCATCGTCGGGGTCGCGATCGGCGCACGGAGGTTCTCCCGGGCTATCGCGTGACACGCCGAATTGGCGTTCGAGAAGAGCCGTCGGGCTGGTCCCAAGTCTTTCCTTGGCCTCCCAGGTAGTAAAGGATATCGGATATCCTTTACTTATTAGCCGGAAGAAAGCAAGGATAGGCGCCCTGTTCCAAGGAAAGGATGAGCGTTATCCTTTCCTTAAGGCCAATCCTAGGGAAAGGATGTGCGAGGCAGATACGAGCACCGGGTGTGGCAGTGGAACCCATCGATCTACGCCCCCTCCAAACACCGGAGGGGTTGCGAGTACGAAGCCTTTGTGCCTGAGCGGATCGCCGAGCTCGAGCCAGACCTGCCCGGTGCGGTGGCAGGAGTGGTCTCCGACGCGGAGGCGGCGATTGCCGAACTCAACCGCGGGGACAGGCTGGAGCTGCAGCCGCTGGCCCGTCTCCTCCTGAGGACCGAGTCCATAGCCTCCTCGAAGGTCGAGGGCATGCAGGTCGAGACACGGACGCTGGCTCGCGCCGAGGCCAAGCAGGAGGTCGGAAGGTCGATCGGGGCCGAGGCTGCCGGAATCCTGGCCAACATCGATGCCATGCAGCTGGCCATCGAGCGGGCGGTGGCAGCTGATGCCATCACGCAGGACGACCTCCTCGACATCCACCGCCGACTCCTGGCACGAGCTCCCAATGCCAGCGCCATGGCGGGCAGGTTCCGGCAGGGCCAGAACTGGATTGGGGGAAACGACTACAACCCATGCGGAGCAGACTTCGTCCCGCCACCGCCCGAGGAGATGCCCCCGCTCCTGGATGATCTCTGCCGTTTCGCCAACGACGATAGCCTGCCTCCACTGGTCCAGGCTGCAATCGCCCACGCGCAGTTCGAGACCATTCACCCGTTCGAGGACGGGAACGGGCGCACGGGCCGCGCACTCGTCCAGGTCATCCTGCGCCGGCGTGGACTGGCACCAACCTTCGTCCCACCGATCAGCGTCGCGCTGGCGAGAGACAAGGGGACGTACATCCGAGGCCTGACCGACTTCCGGGAAGGACTTCTCTCCCGCTGGATCGAGATGTTCGCGGCGGCCGCCGCTCGGGCGGCGACACTGGCCACGAGCTACGTGGCTTCGGTTGAGCTGCTGCAGGCGGGCTGGCGTGAACAAGTCCGATCGCGCTCGAATCCGCGGTCGGACGCTGCGGCGTGGGACCTGATCAGGGTCCTGCCGGCGCATCCCATCATCACGGTGGCGGTTGGGGTGGCCGCCACAGGCAGGAGCAAGCCGGCAATCTCCAATGGGATCAGCGAACTCCAGAGCGCCGGTGTTCTCACATCGCTGACCAGCTCGCCCCGGAACCGCGCCTGGGAAGCCGCCGGACTCCTGGATCTCGTCGAGGAGGTGGAATCCGGCGACTGGGAATGACCGACTCAGCTCACCTCAATGGGAGTCGTCGCCGTGCCCAGCACAGCGCCCGATGCCGACGTAACGGTGAAGACCACGGAGTAACTCCCGAGCGGAGCGGTCACACAGGAGCTGGGCAGAGGCGTCGGCGTTGGCTGTGCCGGCGGTAGGGTGCCAGGTGCCAAGGTCGCGACAGGGATCTGGGTCGGGGTGGTGTATGGGAAGGGACACATCCACACCGCGAAGGCGTACCAGGGAATCTCGGCCATCCCACCCGACGGCACCTGAACGGCTGCATACGCGTGGGACGCTCCCGACCACCACGACACCGGCTGTCCCGAGGGATCCAGGATCGTGAACTCTCCGGTCAGAGCGGGCACCGCGCACCCGCCCGCAAGGTCCAGATAGCCGGTGAACCCCATGTTATTGCCGGGCTGTGCGTCCGGCAAACTCGGATCGCTGTCGTAATTGGGGTCATCCACGTGCATGGCCTGCTCGTAGATGTGCGTCACGGGGGACGCGCAGTAGGTCGACCCCGGCTGCGGCGCGACCTGCGGGGGGGCGGAGATACCCGCGCCGTTGGCGGTGGGGGTGGAGGGCGCGGGGAGCGAGGAAGGCGGGCTGGACGGGGCGGGAGACGAGGAAGGCGGGGTGGAGGTGATCGGCGCGAGGGTCGACGTCGGTTCGGGCGAGCTCAACGTCGTGGTCGCTGCCTCCGCCTGGCTCGCCCGGGGAGCTGACGATCGGTGTTGTACCACGCTGATCGTGAGCACGCCCGCGAGGACGACAGCCAGGCAGAGAGATGCAAGCGCCTCTTTCCACCAACCCCTTCCCATGGGGGCGGATTGTCGCACGCGCCGCTGTCGGGTATCCACGTGTCCGCATGCGTCTGTCCCCCGCGGTTCCCCGAGGGGGTGCCGTCAGCGGCGGCGCAGGCTGCTGTCGGTGAGCTCCGGCGGGGCCCAGCCGGCGTCAGCGGGGTTGAGGTTGGTCCCCGGCGGCACGATCTCGTCGATGCGGTCGAGGGTGGCCTCGTCGAGGGTCACCTCGGCAGCGCCGAGCTGGCTCTCCAGGTGCTCCATGGTGCGGGGTCCGATGATCGCCGCGGTCACCGCCGGGTGGCGGATGACGAAGGCGAGGGCGAGGTGGATGAGGCTGATGCCCGCCTCGCCGGCGAGCTTGGTGAGTCCTTCGACGGCGTCGAGCTTGCGCTGGTTGACCGGAAGGGTCAGGTCGTAGCGCTGGGGCAGCCGGGTGGCTCGCATGCTCGTCGGCGCCGCTCCTCGGTGGTAGGCGCCGGAGAGGAACCCACCGGCGAGCGGGCTCCAGGGGATGACCCCCATCCCGTACTTCTTGCAGACGGGCAGCACCTCGGCCTCGACCCCGCGGACCAGCAGCGAGTACGGCGGCTGCTCACAGACGAAGCGCTCCCGACCGCGGCGCTCGGCGACCCACTGCGCCTCGACGATCTGCGACGCGGGAAAGGTGGAGCTGCCGAAGGCGCGGATCTTGCCGGCACGCTCCAGGTCGGTGAGCGCACCAAGGGTCTCGTCGATATCGCAGCTCGGGTCCGGCCGATGGATCTGGTAGAGGTCGATCCAGTCGGTCTGGAGGCGGCGCAGGCTCGCCTCGCACTCGCGGATGATCCAGCGCCGTGAGTTGCCCTGGGCGTTGGGGTCGTCGCCCATCTGGGCGTGCACCTTGGTGGCCAGCACCACCTGGTCCCGCCGTCCCTCGGCGAGAGCCTTGCCGACGATCTGCTCGGACTCCCCCTGCGAGTAGACGTCGGCGGTGTCGATGAAGTTGATCCCCGCATCGAGGGCGCGATGGATGATGCGGATCGAGTCGTCGTGGTCCGGGTTACCCCAGGCGCCGAACATCATGGCGCCGAGGCAGAGCGGGCTGACCTGAATCCCAGTGCGGCCGAGAGTGCGTTGCTGCATGCCAAAGACGATACGCGCCCGGTACTCTGCGCCGACCAGGCCCGGTCACCGTGAGAGGCTGCCAGCGGGGCAGGTCGTCGAGTGGGGCTTGCGCAGGCGCGAGATGCAATCGCGCCGAGCACGAGCAGCCGACGCCAAAGGCGTCGGACTGCGGTCCCCCGAGACGATGTGCCCCACCGGCAGCCCGCTCTTGCGAAAAGCTCGAGCACGAGGCGCGGACAGCAGAGCTGTCCGACGCCGGTCCCCCCGAGATGATGGGCCCCGCCGACACCCCGCCCTCGCGGTGACCCCCGACTACCCGAAAGCGTCCTCGCCGGTGATGGCCTTCCCCAGGATCAGGGTGTGGACCTCCTCGGTCCCCTCGTAGGTGAGCACCGCCTCAAGGTTTGCCATGTGGCGGGCGACCGGGTAGTCGAGGGTGAGCCCGTTGGCACCCAGGATGGTTCGCGCCGCGCGGGCGATCTCGATGGCGGTCCGGGTGTTTGCCCGCTTGGCGAGCGACACCTGGACGGTGTGGACGCGGCCGGCGTCCTTCAGGGTGCCGAGCCGGTGGGCCACCAGCCGTCCCTGAACCAGCCGGGTCGCCATCTCGGCGAGCTTGGCCTGGGTGAGCTGAAAGTGCGCGATCGGATGGCCGAAGGCCTCGCGGCTGCGGGCGTACTCGACGGCGGCCGTGAAACAGGCGCGAGCGGCGCCGAGCACACCCCAGGCGATGCCGAAGCGCGCCTCGTCGAGGCAGGCGAGCGCACCGCTCAGCCCGCGGGCCTCGGGCAGCATGGAGGCCTCCGGCACCCTCACCTCGTCGAGGATCAGCTCCGAGGTCACCGAGGCACGGAGGGAGAGCTTGCCCTCGATGTCGCGGGCCGAGAAGCCGGGCGTCCCCCGCTCCACCAGGAAGCCGCGGATGCCATCGTCGGTCTGCGCCCAGACCACGGCGATGTCGGCGAGCGAGCCGTTGGTGATCCACATCTTGGTCCCGGAGAGAACCCAGTCCCCGCCCTCGCGGCGTGCGTGGGTGCGCATCGCCCCGGGATCGCTGCCCGCGTCGGGTTCGGTCAGCCCGAAGCAGCCGATCGCCCTCCCCGCCGCCATCTCCGGGAGCCACCGCTCGCGCTGCTCGGAGCTACCGAAGCGGTGGATGGGGAACATCGCCAGCGATCCCTGCACCGAGACGAAGGAGCGCAGACCGCTGTCCCCGGCCTCCAGCTCCTCACAGGCCACCCCGTAGGCGACCGCCGAGGCGCCGGCGCAGCCGTACCCCTCGAGGTGCATGCCCAGCAGGCCCAGCTCGCCCAGCTCGGGGATCAGCTCGCGAGGGAAGCTCCCGGCCGCGAAGTGCTCACCGGCGTGGGGCAGGAAGCGCTCGCGCACAAAACCCCGCACCGTCAGCTGGACGAGCCGCTCCTCATCGCTCAAGAGCTGGTCGACGGCGTAGAGGTCGGCCGGGTCGAGGCGCGGCCGCGCCCCATCTCTAGCGCTGTCCGTCCCCATGCGCCCCATTGTCACATCAAGCGCCGGACTGCGAATGGGACGAGCGGGCCCGCGCCCGTCAGTGGCCCAGGCCCAGCTCGACCGCCTTGACCAGCAGCAGCAGCACGGCCACGAGGATGTAGGCACCCATCGCCGTCATCCCGATCCTGCGACCGCGCGACGGCACCGGCCGGGTGAGCAGGGCGATGGGCGGCATCCGCCAGGTGAACCGATCCTCCTTGGCCTTGGCCGTCACCGCCGGCGCCAGGCTGCCCCGGGTGGAGATGCCGATCCCGGCCAGCCCGACCACGAGGATGCCGCCGAAGAGGATCAGCAGGAAGGTGACACTGACGCCAGAGAAGATGGTGGAGAAGACGAGGATCAGGGAGAGCATCACCAGGATGGCGAGGATCACGGTCGCCAGCACGTTGAGCCACGGCTTGTTGACCCAGGGGCCGAGCACCGCGGAGTCGTTGCAGAGCAGGAGCAGGAAGAGGCTCGCACTGGGCAGCAGCGTGCCCGCCAGGGCCTGCACCGCGGTGGTGATCAGACCGAGCGGGGCGTGGGGGATGAGCACGATGCCCGCCGCCACCACGACGACGGCGGTGAACACGGCGTAGAAGGGTTTGGCCTCCCGCCAGGAGCGGTGCAGCGAGTGGCGGATCCCGAAGACGTCGCCGAACGCGTAGGAGGTCGCCAGGGTGACGGCGCTCGCGCCGATCACCGAGGCGTCGATGAGCAGCACCGAGAAGATGGCGCCGAGCGCGGAGCTGACGTGCTTGGCCAGCCCCTCGGCCACCGTCTGCGCATCGGCGAAATGGCCGGCGAGGAGCGTTCCATGAAACGCCGTTGCGGTCGTGATCATGATGGCCGCGGCGCCGATGACGACGACGAAGGCGCCCACCACGGTGTCGGTTCGCTCATACGCGATCCAGCGCGGGGTGATGCGCTTGTCGACGACGTTCGACTGCTGGAAGAAGAGCTGCCACGGGGCCACCGTCGTGCCCACGATGGCGACGATGAGCAGTGCGCCATTGGAGCTCAGCCCGCCCTGGATGCCCGGGATCAGGAAGCCGTGCAGGACCGGACCGAGGGTGGGATGGGCGAGCACCACCAGGGGGATCACCAGCGCGTTGCCCCCCAGGATGACGAACATCAGGCGTTCCCAGGTCGAGAACTTGCCGGTCACGGTGATGCCGATCAGGAAGATGGCGCCGATGGGGACGGCGATGTACGGGCTCACCCCGAAGTAGGCGGCGCCGAGACCGATGCCGATGAACTCGGTGGTGATGGTGAGGAAGTTGAGGAGGAAGAGGTCGCCGACCGAGAACCATCCCCAGAACTTCCCGAAGCGCTCAAAGATCAGCCGCCCGTGCCCGACCCCGGTGACCGCCCCGAGGCGGACCACCATCTCCTGGTTGACGATCAGCACCGGGATGAGCAGGACCAGCACCCAGAGCAGGCTGGTGCCGTAGTTCTGTCCCGCCTGGGCGTAGGTCGCGACGCCGCCGGCGTCGTTGTCGCCGACCATGACGATGAGCCCCGGTCCCATGATCACGGCCAGCGCGAGGAGCCGCCGCCGCCAGGTCCGCCGGCTGCCGTGCTCCTGCTCGTGGATGGTGCCGAAGGCCCCCTTGATGTCGCCGAGGTGAGCGTCGTCGAGGACCGCGCTCTTCCGCGCCTCTCCTGCGCTCCGGTGCCTCTCGTCGACCAAGCCGGACCTCCCGCTGCCGGATGGGGCAGCACAACTGAGCGGGCCCGCCGCTCAGGAGGTCACGACGCTGTCAGACCCCTGGGCTAACGTGCCTCTTTGCGCCGGCGCACCACCACGTCGCTGCTGACGTCGATGGAGCCCCGGACCGCCTACTATCGCCGTCTTCCATGGGCACCTCTGGCTGTTGACTGCCGGCGCCAGTCTACCAGGGGGCGGTGAGGCTCCCGACCCAGGTCCGGCAGGATCAGCGACCCTTATTCTCCGTCTCAGCCGTGATCGGCCTCGGAGCGGCGGCGCCAGGAGTCGGGGAGCATCGCCTCCAGCACGTCGTCCACCGAGATGACCCCGATGATGCGGCGGCCCTCGTCCACAACCGGGACGACGCTCAGGTTGAAGTCGGTCATCAGCCGGGCAACCTCGGGGAGGTCGTCCCCCGCCTCCAGCGCGGTGTCGCCCCGCTGCACCAGCTTGGCGACCCCGCCGTTGCCCCGGGCCTGGATCAGGCTCACCAGGGGGACGGCGCCGACCAGGCGGCCCGAGGCGTCCGTGACGAAGACGTCGGCGAGCACCTGGGGCGATAGCCCCGCAACTTTCACAGCGGCGAGCGCCTCGGTCACGGTTGCCGCCTCGGCCACCGCGACGAAATCGGGGCTCATCAACCCGCCCGCGCTCTCCGGGCTGTAGCTGAGCAGGGCCCGCACCTTGGCCTGCTTGGCGGGAGGGAGGAGGGCGAGGATGGCGGCACGCCGCGCCTGGTCGAGCTCGGTGATGAGGTCGGCGGCGTCGTCGGCGCCCATGCCGGCGAGCACCATGGCCGCCTCAGCGTCGGATCGCGCGTGGAGAAACTCGACCTGGTGCTCGGTGTTGAGCTCCTCGAAGACATCAGCCTCCAGCTCGGGATCGGCGTGGACGGCGGTGATGATCTCCTCCCCCTCCTCATGGGAGGCGCTCTCCACGATGTCGGCGATCTCGGCGGGGTGGAGGCGGCGCAGCCGGCGGATCGGCATGAGCAGCCGGGAGGTGGGGACGTGGCCGACAAAGGGCTCCACCTGAGCCCAGTCGACGAAGTAGCGGGCGTGGTGGCGGGGAGCGTTGAAGGGAGGAGGCAGCATCCGCCGCAGCGCTCCCCGGCGGCTGGAGTCGACGCCGGCCACCTTCCACCCGCCGCGCCCGGCGGTCAGCTGGATGTCGCCGGCGGTGATCAATCGTCCCGTCTCCACGCTGATCACCCGCCGTCCGAGCACGTCAGCGCGGAGCAGCACCTCACCCTGACGGCGTTCGAAGCGGAGCAGGCTGAGCGTCTCGCCGGTGAGCTGCACGCGCCCACCCGCCACCTCGCCGAGGCGATCGCGGGGGACGAAGAGCCGCCGGCCGGCAAGTCGCGCGATCAGCCCGGTCACGGGCGGATAGCCGCCCGCACCGAGACGGACGATCACGTCCTCGACTCGCCCGAGCGTCTCCCCAGCACGGTCGACGATCCGGCTGTGGGTGATCTCGGTGAGCCAGAGGCGCGCGACCCCCGACGGCGACGGCTCGGTGTCTGATGTGGTCATCTGACGGCCTACAGTCTGCCACGTCCCCCGACCCAAGGCGCCGAGACTGGCGCAGCGCTCCCCAGTCCCGCGCGCGGTCAGGTTTCGGGGATGACGCCGGCTTCGCGACCGCTGCTCAGGGAGCGCGGCCAGCTCACCCCCATGCTCGCCCCACCGCTCGGCGAGTCCCCGATCTGCCAGCGGCCCCCGGTGGCGGAGACGACGGAGTTGGCGATGGCCAGGCCGAGCCCCGCGCCGCCAGGCTGGTCGGTGGCACGCCGGAAGCGGTCGAAGATGTGCGCCCGCTCATCGACGGGGATGCCGGGACCGGAGTCGTCGACCGAGGTGCGTATCCGGTTGCCGTCGGGCCACACCGCGACGTCGATGCTCCCGCCCTCCGGCACGTACTTGGAGGCGTTGTCCAAGAGGACGCCCAGGAGGCGGTCGAGCCAGTCCGGCGGGGCGTGGACCACGAGCGGCTCGGGTGCCGTCCGAACCGTCAGCCGGACGCCCTTGGCCTCGGCGACGGCGGTGAACCGATCGGCCGCCATGTGGGCGAGGACGGCGAGGTCCACGTGCTCCGCCTGCGCGCGTTCACGGGTCGTGTCGAAGCGGGCCAGCCAGAGCAGGTCCTCGACCAGCCGGCGCATGCGGCCGCTCTCCCCCTGCACCCGCTGGAAGGCGGCGTGGTACCAGCCCACGTCGCGCGGTTGGGCGAGGGCGAGGGAGGTCTGGGCCTCGATCACCGAGAGCGGGGTGCGCAGCTCGTGAGAGGCGTCGGCGGTGAACTCCATCTGGCGAACACGAGCCTGCTCGATGGGGGCGGCCACCCGGCGGCCGATGGTGAGCGCACCGAGGAAGACGGCGAGCAGGAGGACCGGACCCACGATGGTCTCGGCCAGGATCAGGTTGCCCTCGGCGGAGCCGACCCCGCTCAGCGACTGACCGATGACCATCCGCACCAGCGTCACCGGCTCGTAGATGGGCAGATCGGTCACGGGATCGACGGCGACCTGGGCGTCGTAGTGGACCGCCGGGCTGATGTCCGTGCCGATCACCCGGAAGTCGTCGCCGCCGACGGAGACGGTCTGCGGCGTGGCTCCGACGCCCAGGGCGAACGCCGGGAGCTCGTTGCCGGTGGAGGTCGGGACCGTGCACGCCTGCAGCTGAGCCTGGGGGTCACAGACTATCTCGGTGCCGTCGGCCGCGACGAACCAGTACCAGAGCGGAGAGCTCGACGTCCCGGTGGATTGCGGGGTACCGCCGGCGGTGGAGGTGGCCAGGGCCTGGCTCAATTGGGCGTCGACCTCCGAGGCCTCCCGCGCGCTGACGATCAGGACCACCACCACCGCGATCACCAGGTAGACGGCGGCGACGATGGCGGTGCTGACCAGGGCGACCCGGGTGGCCGCCACCCGCACCCGGCGCAGCGCGTCCCGTCCGGCGTCGCCGGTGCCGGTGGCGGTCCCGCCGGAGAGCCGATCGAGGGCGCGACCGATCCCTGCGAGGGGCCCGAAGCTCACCCCGCCTCCTCGAGCCGGTATCCCGCGCCCCGCACCGTGACGATCCGGACGCCGGCGCTCGGGAGCTTGGCCCGGAGCCGGCTGAGCTGGACGTCGATGGCGTTGGAGCCGAGGGCGTCGGTCTCGTCCCGCCAGCCGTGCTCGGCGATCGCCTTGCGGTCGACGACCGCGGGAGACCGCCGCATCAGCAGCTCGAGGATGTTGTACTCGGTGGTGGTGAGGTTGACCGGGCGACCGAGGGCGGTCACCTCGCGGCGGAGCGGGTCGAGTGCCAGGCCGCCCCGGGTGATCACCGGTGCGTCCACCCCGCGGGGGCGGCGCTGGAGAGCCCGGATCCGGGCCAGCAGCTCGCTGAAGTCGAAGGGCTTGACCAGGTAGTCGTCGGCCCCGGCGTCGAGGCCCTCCACACGGTCGGGCGGGGTGTCCCGGGCGGTCAGCATCAGGATCGCGGTGGGCCGCTCGTGGCGGCGTGCCCAGCGGACCACGTCGATGCCGGCGCCGCCGGGCATCCGCCAGTCGATCACGGCGACGTCGTACTCGTAGAACTTGAGCTGGTCGATGGCGTCGTCGCCACGGCCGACGGCATCGACCTGGTAGCCGCCGTCCTCGAGGCCCTGGATCAGAACGGAACGGAGACCGGGATCGTCCTCGGCGACCAGGATTCGCATGGCATCAGTCTCGCGCAGCCGGGCCCCGAGCGCAGCCTCTCACCACCGGAGACTAGGAGCTGGTGGTCGTCGTGGTGGTGGTCCCGCCCCCACCACCTCCGAAGCCGCCGAATCCGCCGCCGCCGAAGCCACCGAACCCGCTCCCGCCCGTGAAGCAGCCGGACGGACCGGCGGGCTCGATGAGCAGGGAGCTGGCGGTCACCACACCCGAGGAGCTCTTGGGGCCGATGGCGGCGACGCAGGTGCCGGACGTCAGGTCGGAGACCGAACCCGCGGTCGTCGTGGAGACCGAGGCGGTGCTCGGTACCGTGATGCCCTGGCTGGAGCCACCGGTGGGCTGGACGGTCACCACGCCGCCGCTCACGGCGGTGACCACCCCCCGGACGCTCGCGAAGTCGAAGTTGAAACCACCGGAGGGTCGCGGAGCGAAGCTGAAGTCGGGTCGGCCGCCCGGGAAGCCGCCCGGATTGCCGCCCGCAAACGAGGTCGCCGGGCAGGAGCCGTTGACCTCCGGCGAGACCGTCACCCGGTTCGCAACGATGGTACCCGCGGCGTCGCTGCCGGTCGCGGTGATGCAGCTCCCGACCGCGATGTCGGAGACGCTGCCGGTCCCGGTCTGGCTGATGGGTGTCGAGCTGCTGAAGTCGACGGTCACGTCGCCGCTCGAGGTGTTGAGCACGAGGGTCGACCCGCTGAGGCTGACCACGCTCCCGTCGGTGAGGTTGCCATCCCGGAATCCGCCGTATCGGCCCGGCAAGGAGCTGCCCGTCGTGCCGCAGGCCGCGATCACGAGCGCCACGCCGGCGAGCGTCGCGACGGTGGCCACGCGCGCGCGCCAACGGCCAGCGGCCGGCCCGCGTTCCGCCGTGCCCCTCCGCGTCGCCAGCAACCTCTTCACCACTCCTCGGACCTCGACCGGTTCCCCGGAGCTTGGGGGTGGCGCCGGTCGCGATGCGCGGCCGGCACCACCCGGGGGGGAGGTCGTAGATCGGTAGCGAGCCCATTCCACCCCAGGCCACCTTTCGAATCCGTGATGCCGATCCATGTGAATCCGCGATGGCGCTTCAATGACGCCCGATAGCATGCGCATCGCCCTCATCGCCCCGCTCATCGCCCCGCTGCACGAGCCCCAGATGGGCGGCGTGCAGACCTTCCTGGTCGACCTGGCTCGGGGTCTCGCCGGGCGCGGACACGATGTCACCGTCTTTGCCGCCCGCGGCTCCCGGGTGGAGGGGGTGCGGGTCGTCGACACCGGGGTGGACTCCGCGCTGCTCGGCACCACCCTCTTCCGTCCGGAGGCCTCGGAAGCGATCCTGGATGCGCGGGGTGCCGCCGCCAGAGCCGCCGGGAAGACCGCCGCCGAGGCCGCCTTCGCCGCCACGGCAGCGCTCATCGGAGAGGACGAGCTCGAATTCGACCTCGTCCACAATCACGCCTTCGACGTCCCGGCGATCCGCCACGCCGCGAACCTCACCGCCCCGGTGCTCCACACCCTCCACATGCCCCCCGACCCCGGTATCGGCGCTGCCCTCACCGCCGCCCGCCGAAGCCCCCGCCCGCCGCTCGTCGCCGCGGTCTCGGAGGCCCAGGCGGCGTCCTGGCGCGACCTGGTGGAGATCGACGCCGTGCTCCGTCCCGGGATCCCGACGACGGTGATCCCGTGGTCCCCGATCCCGACCTCCGGCCGCCTCCTCTTCGCCGGCCGCCTCTCACCGGAGAAGGGGGCCCGGGAGGCGATCGTCATCGCCCGGGCGGCGGGGCGGCGCCTGCTCCTCTGCGGCCCCGCGTACGACCCAGAGTACGGCGCCCAGCTGCAGGCGCTCGACGACGGCCTCACCCTCGAGGTCCGCCCCGCCCTGGTGAGGTCCGCGCTCTGGGCGGAGATGGCCTCTGCCGCCGCCGTGCTCTGCCCGGCAGGATGGGACGAGCCCTTCGGCCTGGTGGCGGCAGAGGCCAACGCCTGCGGGACCCCGGTGGTGGGCTTCCGCAGGGGCGGCCTCTCCGAGGTGGTCGCCGATGGGGTCACGGGGATCCTGGTCGCGGCGGGCGACGTCGCCGGGGCGGCCGCGGGAGTGGGACGGGCGGATCAATTGAGCCGCCAATCCTGCCGCAGCCACGCCGAGCGTCACCTCGACCTGGAGGCGACCCTCGACGCCCACGAGCGAACCTACCGCCGGGCCGTCGGGAACCGAGGCTGAGGGGGTTCCGCCCGGATCTCAGGCCGCCGCGACCCGGTTGCGGCCCTCGGCCTTGGCGACGTAGAGGGCGTCGTCAGCCCGGTGGACGAGGACCTCGGCGTCCTCGGTCCCATTGGTGTGGCCGACGCTGACCGTGACCCGGATCTGGCTGCCGTCGTCGAGGGTGAAGGGCGCGGCCGCGATCACCTGCCGCAGCCGTTCGGCCATGACCCGGACCCCGTCGGGCGGAGTGTCGGTGAGCACCGCCAGGAACTCCTCGCCTCCCCAGCGCCCCAGGGCGTCCTCGGTGCGCATCGCCTGCTGGAGGCGCGCCGCGACCTCGCGGAGCACGGCGTCACCGGCGAGGTGACCGTGCTCGTCGTTGACGTCTTTGAAATGGTCGATGTCGACGATCAGGACGCCCACGCTGCGGTCGTGGCGCCGCGCGGCGCTGATCACCGAGCGCAGGTGCTCGTCGAGGTGGCGGCGGTTGTAGATGTTGGTCAGCATGTCGATGCGCGAGACCCGGTCCAGCTCGGCGTTGCGGGTGCGCAGCTCGTCCTGCAGCCACTTGGTCCGGAGTGCGGCACTCACCCGCGCCATCAGCTCATTGGCCTCGAAGGGCTTGCGCAGGTAGTCGTGGGCACCGAGCCGGAGCCCGTTCACAACGTCGGCGGTGTCGACTCGCCCGGTCAGGAAGACGACGGGGATGTCCTTGAGCTGGGGATCCGCCTTGAGCCGCTCCAGGGTGGCGTGGCCGTCGAGCACCGGCATCTCGACGTCGAGGAGGATGACGTCCGGGTGGTACTCGCGGCAGGCGTCGATCGCCTCCGCTCCGTTGACCGCCTCGACGACGGTGTGTCCATCGGTTTCGAGCTGGCGCCGGAGCACGGCCCGCACCACCATCGAGTCGTCGGCGACCAGGATCGTGCCGTTCACTGGAGCTCCTTGGCGAGCTGGTCGGCGTCGAGCACCAGGATCATCCGCTGCTCATCGGCCCGGATCACCCCGGAGACCACCGGGTTCTCCTGGCCGGAGGGCGGGGTGGTGATCGCGCTCTCCTCCACCCGGAGGATGCCGATGGCGCTCTCGACCACCAGGCCAAAGCGCTCGCCGCCGCCGTCCAGGACGAGGACATGCCCGGCGCCGTGGCCGAGCACGGAGAGCACGGTGAGGATCTCGTCCCCACGCCGGAGCACGCCGGCGATCCCGTCCTTGGGCACGGGCAGGGGGGTGATCCCGTAGGGCAGCCGCACCTCCTGGACCCGCTCGATGGGGACGGCCCACTCGCCGTCCATCGTCTCGAAGTGGACCAGTGTTCTCATGGCTCGGGTGTCCTCGTCAGCCGGTGGTCGATCATGCGGACCAGCTCCTCGATCTGGTAGCCCTCGAGGGCTACCTCGGCGGCCGCGGAGCTGCGGCCGAGAGCGGCCCTGGCGACGCTGAAGGCCCGGCGGGCCTGGCGCGATTCGCCCTGGAGCTCGAAGGCGAGGCCCAGCTGGAACTGGGCGATGGCATGGTCGGGGTCGAGGTACACGACCTTCCGGAGCGCGGCCACCGCGGCGGCCGCGTCGCCCGCCTGCAGACCGGCTTCGCCCGCAGCGAGGAGGGCCGCGATCGAGGGGTCGCCGCCGCACTCGTTCGTCACGGCCACCGGGAGTGGCGGCTGGGACGGCGCGGAGGCCACGTGCGGCGTGGAGACCGCGGAGGGAGCGTGGAGAGAGCCCAGCTTGGCCCCCGCGGGCACGGAGGGCCGGGAGCCTCCCCGGGCCTCGGCGTAGGTCGCGGCGGCCCGGACGCCGTTGCCGCGCCCGGCGTCCGGAGCCGGCACGGCTGAGACGTGAGACTTGGTCCGCTTGGAGGGGCCGCGCGAATGGCTCGGATAGTCGGGGGCGGGGAGGATCTGGGCGGCCGGGTCCGCCGGCACCGAGTCGGGCTGCCGGTACGCGAAGGCGGTGCCGACCCGCACCAGGTGAAAGCGCTCGGTGACCTGCCAGAGCGACTCCGAGTAGCCGAGGAAGACCCATCCGCGCGGGTCCATGGTGGTGCGGATCCGCTCCAAGGCGGCCAGCACGTCGGGGCGGTCGAAGTAGATGAGCACGTTGCGGCAGAAGACGACCTCCGCGCCCCGCGCCGGCGCCGGGGCCGGGTCGCGGATCAGGTTGTGCCGGAAGACGGTCACCTTCGACCGTAGCTCGGGGACGATCTCCCACTGGTCGCCGGCCCGGCGGAGGTACCGGCTGCGCTCCTTCTCGTCAAGCCCGGTGAGCTGCCGCTCCTCGTAACGCCCGCTGGCGGCCTGGCGGAGGGCACGGGAGGAGATGTCAGAGGCGACCACCTGCCACCTCGCGATGCCGCTGTCGGCCAGAATCATGGCGATGGTGTAGGGCTCCTGTCCCCAGGCACAGCCGGCGCTCCAGACGGTGAGCGGGGAGTGGAGGGTGGGCACGACGTCGCGCCGGAACGCGGCGACCTGGGCGGGGTCGCGGAAGAAGGAGGTCTCCTGGACGGTGAGCTCGTCGAGGCAGGCCTGGAGCGCCGGCCCCTCGGCGGCGATCTCCTCGACGATCGTGGAGTCCGGCACACCCCGCTGCTCCGCGGTGTGGTGGAGCCAGTAGTCGAGGCGATACCGCTGGGCGGGGTCCAGGCGCAGGCCGACGCTCCGTTCCACGAACTCACTGGCGGTATCGAGCAGGATCTCGCTGGTCATGCGGGCACCGCTACGCCGGCAGCGCGGAGCACCGCGGCGGCGATCTCGGAGAGGGGCAGCACCCAGGTGACACCGCCATTGTCATGGGCCGCCTTGGGCATCCCGTAGACGGCCGAGGACTCCTGATCCTGGGCGATGGTCGTCCCGCCGATCCGCCGGAGGGCAAGCAGCCCCGAGGCCCCGTCGTCCCCCATTCCGGTGAGGATCACGCCGATCCCGCGCTCGTCGCCGCAGTCGGCCATGCTGTGGAAGAGGACGTCGGCGGATGGGCGGTGGAGGGTCACTGGCTCGTCGAGAAGCGACAGCCGGTGGCCGCGCCGCACGATGGCGTGCAGCCCCGGCGGTGCCACGAGCACCATCCCGGGCCGGAGCGGGGCGCCGTCGACGGCGAGCTCGACCGGGAGCGCGGACTCGCGCCGCATCCAGCCGAGGAAGCCGTCCACGAAGCCGGACTGCAGGTGCTGGACGACGATGACGGGGCGCTGGAGCCCGCCCAGGCCGGCAAGAACCCGTGCCAGAGCGGGGGGGCCACCGGTGGAGGCCGCCAGTCCGACCACGCCATCGGAGCTGCGCCTCCCACCGGCGGCGGCGGGGCGGAGCTCCCGGACCGGCGGGCGCCGCAGCCGCTCGCGGCGGCGCTGCGAGAGGTGTCCCAGGGCACGAAGGCGCTTGCGCAGCTCGGCTCCGACGGCGACGTCCCACCTGGCCGGGTACGTCATGACCTCCACCGCGCCGGCGACGACCGCCGCCATCGAGGCGTCTCGCCGGTGGTCGGAGGGGACCATGAGCAGGATGGGCACGGGGGCGAGGGCGAGGATCTCCCGGACGAGGCCGGCGGCCTGGTCACTGTTGGAAAGCCCGGACATGTCGAGGCCCACGAGGTCGGGGTGATCCCGGTCGATGGAGGCGACGGCCTGGGCGGGGAGGACCTGAGCCACCACGCTGGCGTCACGGTCGGCCTCGACGGCCCGTGCGAGCTGTGTGGCCCAGGGACCCGTCTGCCCGCTGACGATCAGCACCCGCAGGATGTCCTTCGCCGGCACGGCGCTCACCTCACCGGCCCTTCGACGGCCGAAAGACCGGTCGCTACGGTGCCGCGCCCAGAGGCCCGCTTCAGCGCCCGCCGCATGGCGGCCTGCTCCAGCTCGCGCTCCCTGGCGGCCCGGCGCACGGCGCGGCTGATCGCGGCCCGCCTCAGGGCGCGGTCCTCGGATGGCTGGGTCACCGCTCCGCCCCCAGCAGCCGCTCCACCGCGGACAGCAGCGCCGACTGGTCAAAGCCGCTCTTCACGATGTAGCCGTCGGCGCCGCACTCCAGGCCGCGCCGGCGGTCCTCATCGCTTCCCCGGGAGGTGAGGATGATCACCGGCAGCGAGGCGAGACCGGGCTGCTTGCGGATTGCCTCGGTCAGCTCGAAGCCGTCCATCCTCGGCATCTGGACGTCGGTGAGGACCAGGTCGGGGCGCTCGTGGGAGATCTCCACGAGCGCCTCCTCGCCATTGACGGCCACCCGCACGCGATAGCCGGCGTTCTCGAAGATGGAGCGCTGCAGCTCGCGGACGGTCAGGGCGTCGTCGACCACCAGGATCGAGGCCGCACGCTGCGTGACGGCCTCCCCCTGTGCGACTCCGCTGGCGGCCTCCTGGGACCGGTCGCCGCTCTCCATGCGGCGGGCCCGCTCGATCAGACCCGCGGCCTCGAGCACCAGGAGGATGCTGCCATCGGGCTGGACGCCGGCCCCGGCCACCGCGGGCAACCGGGGGATCAGCTCGCCGAGGCCCTTGACGACGACGTCGCGCTGATCGACGAGGTCGTCGACCTTGAAGGCATGGCTCCGGGTGAGTCCGGCCAGGACGACGGCCGGACCTTCGGTGCCGTTGCCCGTGCCGAGCACGGAGGCGAGGCTGCTGATCGGCACCGGACGGCCGTCCAGCATGGTCATTGCCCGCCCGCCCACCGTCGCAGAGGGCTGAGGCGGCAGCACCGCACGGACCGAATGGAGCGGGATGGCGTAGGCCTGCCCGCCCGCATTGATGACCAGGCAGCGGAGCGTCGCCATCGTGATGGGCACGGCGATCCGGAACTCCGTGCCCATACCGGGGTCAGATCGGACCTCGATGCGCCCGCGCACCGCATTGAGACTGGCCCGGACAGCATCCAGCCCCACCCCGCGGCCGGACACGCCGGTGAGCTTGGTGGCGGTGGTGAGGCCCGATCGGAAGATGAGATAGAGGGCGGCCTCGTCGTCCATCTCCATGGCGGTGCGGTCGGTGCGACCCGCCGCCTCCCGAACCCGGGCGACGTCGATGCCCCGGCCGTCGTCGCTCACCGCGATGACCACCTCGGAGCCGAGCTGCATGGCGTGGAGCCGGATCGTCCCCTCGACCGGTTTGCCGTGAAGGCGTCGCTCGTCAGGGGACTCGACGCCATGGTCGACGGCATTTCGGACCAGATGGAGGAGGGGATCGGCGAGACGCTCCAGGACGCCGCGATCGATCTCGGCGTCCTCGCCCCGGGTCTCGAAGCGCACCTCCTTGCCGGTCTCCCGGGCCAGGTCGCGCACCGCCCGGCGGAGCCGGGGAGCGAGTGACATGACCGGGATCATCCGGGCGTGAAGGGCCAGCTCCTGCAGCTCGTTGAGGGAGCGGACCAGGTCGCGGTACTCGGTGAGACCGGAGGGATCGCGTTCCAGCCGCTCGAGGAGGGCACTCCCGAGGCGGAGGGTCGCGGCCGATGCCTCGCCGATCAGGCGGACCAGGTCGTCGATCCGGTGGACCGGGATCTGGAGCATCTCGGTCGCCGTGGCCCGGGCCGGCTCGGCGTGACCCGCGGCGCCGTCGGAGGCCCCGCTAATCTCCGCTGCCGCCCCGTACCCGGCAGGGTGCTCGCCCGCCGGTGCCGGCGGTGGAACCGGCTCAGAATCCGAGGGAGGCGCCGGAGGTGGCGCGGGCGGCCCTGAGGAGGCGGGCGCCGTCCGATCGGGCGCCGGGCCGCCGCCTGGCGCAGAGGGCGAGGGGGTGACCGGCGCGCTCGGGGCCGGGGCCATCCCTGCAGGTGGGGCTGCCGGCTCGGCGAGCCGGGAGGTGGTGCCCGCGACGGCCTTGTCCTCCACGACCGGAGGCCCCCCGACGGCGATGCGCAGCCGCTGCTCGGCCTCGAAGGCGACCTCCTCGTGCTCCTGGCCGGCGACCGCGAGAGGGATCAGGGTTCGGATCGCATCGACACCGGCGAGAACCGCGTCGATCAGGGCGGTGTCGACCCCGCGCCGCTCGCGGCGCACCTCTTCCAGAAGGTCCTCCAGCGCGTGCGCCACGCGGGCGACGTGAGGCATCCCGACCACCGCGGCGCCGCCCTTGATGGTGTGAGCCTCCCGGAAGAGGGACGCGACCACCTCGGGGTTGGCACCGCCCTTCTCCAGCTCGAGAAGCTCGTCGACCAGGGTGTCGAGGCGACCCTCCGCCTCGGTCGCGAAGAGGCGCTGGAAGTCGCCCTCCGAGAGCGACTCCTGAGGGCTCACTGCGAGATCCGAGCAGGGCTGAGGAGCACCGGGACGTCGAGGGCGACGGCCAACCGGGCGTCAGCGACCAGGTAGGTCTCGGTGGTCCCCTCCATGTCGGAATGGCCCACCGATTCGTTCAGTCGGACTGTCTGCGGCATGTCGGTGGCCACCAGGCCGGCCGTCCCGTGGGCGGTCTCGACCAGCACCGCGTAGGGCTCCTCCATGCATGCACGGAGGCCGAGCAGAAGGCCGGTGTCGAGGAGCGGGATGATGTCCCCGCGCACATTGAACACGCCACGCACCACCGGAGGCGAGGTGGGCAGCTGGGTCACCCGCGGCTCGACCACCACCTCGCGGACGGTCTCCAGCGCGATGGCGTACGTGTCGCTCCCCACCGGGATCAGCAGAGCGAGCTGTCCCGAAGCTATGCCGGGCGTGGTCGTGCCGGCCACCTCAGGCCCCTCTCCCCCCGGGTGGCGTGAGCCGCGGATTGGGCGGGTTGTGCACTGGACTGTTTCCCCGGGCGGCGCATCCCAGTCACCGAGTCCGATGCTGGGCCGGGCCATTCGAACGGCCGGATCATTTCACGGGCGCTGTGAAAAGATGGACACGGCCTGACGAGAGTCGGTGACAGGGGTGGACGGCGGGACGGGGCGGCGGACGGAGAATGGCTGACCTGGGGTGCGCTGGCGGCCCCCACGGGCACTGTCGACCTGGCAGTCAGCGCTCAGTCATCTGACCCAATCAGGGGGACCCGTTCCGACCCCTTCGGCGGATTTGACCGCCTCACCGGGGCTGATCGACAACAGTCACCGAAAGCCTGTCCGAACTGCAGTTGTGGTCGGGCGAGCGGGGCTGGAGGGGGAGCCGCCGCAGGCGCCGGCGGTGACCCGATGGCGCACACTGTCCAGGACCGGATCTGATCTCACGTTGATGGGGAGTCGAGGATGGCTGAGATCACCCTTTACGGAGCGCCGTGGTGCCCCGACTGCAAGCGGTCCAAGAAGTTCCTCGCCGAGCACCGGGTCCCCTTCGTCTGGGTCGACATCGACGATGACCCGGAGGGCCTCCGGTTTGTCGAGGAGCTGCAGAAGGGCGGCCGGACGATCCCCACCATCGTCTTCCCCGAGGGGGACCACCTGCTGGAGCCGTCGGACGGGGACCTGGCCCGGCGCCTCGGGCTCAAGCTGGAGGCGGATCGTGCCGCCTACGACCTCGCCATCGTGGGAGGGGGGCCGGCCGGACTCGCCGCCGCCATCTACGCGGCCCGCGAGGGGATCAGCGCCCTGGTCGTCGATCGCAGCGCGCTCGGCGGGCAGGCGGGCGTCACCGAGCGGGTGGACAACTACCCGGGCTTCCCGGAGGGGATCGGGGGCGCCGAGCTGGCCGAGAGGTTCGTGGCCCAGGCTCGGCGCTACGGGGTGGAGATGCTGGCGGCGGTCGCGGTCGAGGGGCTCGAGCCGGATGGGACGGACACTGTCCTGCGCCTGTCCGGAGGCCAGCGGGTCTGCGCCCAGGCGGTGCTGGTCGCGGCCGGCTCCTCCTACCGGCGGCTCGGCGTGCCCGGGGAGGCGGAGCTGATCGGCGCCGGCGTCCACTTCTGCGCCACCTGCGACGGCCCCTTCTACAGGGGCGCGGACGAGCTGCTGGTGGTGGGGGGCGGCAACTCCGGCCTCGAGGAGGGGATGTTCCTCAGCCAGTTCGCCGAGCGCATCCGGGTCGTGGAGTTCAACCCCGAGCTCAAGGCCTCCCAGCTCCTCCAGGACAAGGTCCGCTCAGACCCCAGGTTCACCGTCCACACCAACACCGAGGTCACGGAGCTGCGCGGCAGCCCGAGGCTGGAGGAGGTGGTCGCCCGCGACCGCCAGAGCGGTGAGGAGCTGCGCTGGCATCCGCGCGGAGCCTTCGTCTTCATCGGGTTGGACCCCAACACCGCCTTCCTCCAGGGGACGGTGGAGCTGGACCGGTGGGGGTTCGTCGTCACCGACGGCTACGCAACCTCCCAGCCGGGGGTGTTCTGCGCCGGCGACGTCCGGGCGGGGTCGACCAAGCAGCTCGGGTCCGCCGTCGGCGAGGGGATCGCCGCCCTGCTGGAGATCAGGCGGTACCTGGAGAAGAGCCGGCAGATCGCGCCCCACGCGGTGAACGCGTAGCGCGATCCTCCTCCGCCACCACCCACCGCAGCCGTTCCGGGTACCGTTCGCGACGTGCACGACCCCCGCTGCCGGACCCCGCGCTGATGCTGGGCCTGGTCTTTGATCCGCGGCCGGCGCGCCTCGCCGTCGCCGGGGCGCTCAGCCGCATCGATCCGCTCTGGGCTCTGCGCGGCTCCGGACCGCTCGGTCTGCGCAGGCTGCCCGACCCCCTGTCTCCCGGGCCTGGGTGGGTCGCCCTCGAGCCGATCTTCACCGGCGTGTGCGGCAGCGACGTCACTCAGGCCACCCTCCAGGCGGACTGGGACAACCCGCTCTCCGGCCTGGTCTCCTTCCCCCACGTCATGGGCCACGAGATCGTGGCCCGGGTCGCCGACCCCGCCGGGACCGACCTCTCGGGCGGGGAGACGGTGGTGGTCAACCCCTGGCTCGGATGCGCGGCGCGCGGGCTGCCGCCGTGCCCCGCCTGCACGGAGGGGATGCTCCCCCTCTGCGCCCACCAGGGAGAGCCCCTACCGGGCGTCTCGGGGAGCGGTATCCACACGGGAAACATTCGCGGGCTGCCGGGGGGGATGGGCACCCGGATGCACGCCCACCGCTCCCAGTTGCGCCGGCTGCCGGACGGGCTGGAGCCTCAGGCGGGGGTGCTCGCAGACCCGCTGGCGGTGGGCGCGCATGCGGCGGAGCAGGTCCTCGGCGGGGGGCGGGTCGAGCCGCCCGGCCTGGTCGTCGTGCTCGGCGCCGGCACCATCGGCCTGGGGGTCGCCGCCTCCCTGCGGCGGCTCGGCGCGGAACGGGTGGTGGTCAGCGCCGCCTGGCCGTACCAGCGGGCGCTGGTGGAAGCCCTCGGGGCGGGGACCGTCTCCCACCGCCCGGAGGTGGTGGTGCACCGCATCGCCGAGGCTGCCGGAGGCAGGCTGAGCAGACCGTGGCGTGGCCTCCCCTGGCTCATCACCGGCGGCGCCGCGGCCGTGGTCGACGCGGTGGGCAGCACCGCCACCGCCGAGCTGTCCCTGGCGATCGTCCGTCCCGGAGGGAGGGTGGTGCGTGTCGGGGTGGGCCGCGCCCGGCGCACCCAGGCGACCCTCACCTACTTCAAGGAGGTCACCGTCGTGGGGTCCAACGGATACCGCCGCGATGACATCGACACGGCGCTGGCCATGCTCGCTCACGGCGACGTCCCCTGGCGTGACTGGCTCACCCATCGCTTCCCCCTCGCAGCCTGGCGCGAGGCGTTCCGCACCGCCGCGCGACCCCAGGACCACGCGGCGGTCAAGGTCACCCTCGCCATCGGGGAGCCGGAGTGAGGGCGTAGGCTCAGGCGAAGTTGCGAGCACAGGCTCACGGCAGCCGATCCGAAACCTGGGAGACGTTCGATGCAGGAATGGAGTGGGGTCGCCGGCAAGCGGGTGATCATCACCGGCGCGACGGGCGGGATCGGGCTGGCAGCGGCACGGGAGCTGGCCCGCCGCGGCGCGCGGCTCTCGATCGTGGCCCGTAGCGAGTCGAGGGCGGCCGACGCGGTTGCCCAGATCACGGCCGCGGGTGGCCCCGCGACGGAGGTCGAGGTCCTCTATGCGGATCTCAGCTCGCAGGCGTCGATCCGCAAACTTGCCGCTGAGATCCTGGCCAAGCACCCCACGATCGACGTGCTGGCCAACAACGCCGGCGGCGTCAACAGCTCGCGGCGCCTCACCGAGGACGGCCTCGAGCTGACCTGGGCGGTGAACCACCTCGCCCCCTTCCTGCTCACCAACCTTCTCCTCGAGCGCATCAGGGCGAGCGCACCGGCTCGGATCATCACCACCAGCTCAGGGGCCCATCACGGCGCGCACATCCCCTTCGACGACGTCAACGCGGAGAGGGGATACCGGACGGGCGGCTTCTCCCGCTACGGGCAGTCCAAGCTGGCCAACATCCTCTTCACCACCGAGCTGGCGCGACGGCTGGAGGGAAGCGGCGTCACCGCCAACTGCTTCCACCCGGGATTCGTGGCGAGCGGTTTCAACCGCAACAACGGCGCGCTGATGGCCTTCGGCATGACGCTTGCGCGGCCCTTTGCGCGCAGCACCACGAAGGGCGCGGACACCCTGGTGTGGCTCGCCGACTCGCCCGACGTCTCCTCCGAGACGGGCGGGTACTTCACCAACCGCAAGCGCAAGCTGCCGAGCGCGGCGGGGCAGGACGCGGCGGCGGCGCGCCGGCTCTGGGAGCTCAGCGCGGAAGAGACCCACGTCGGGTGACCGCCGGCGCGTGACACCGACGATGCCCGCCTGGACGCGCGACCTGGCCACGATGGCGGGCACCCTGCGCCTCCGGGCCGCGGCGTTGCGCCCGGTCCCCGCCGCAGCGCCCGATCCCGGTGGTGTCTCGGTCAAGGTGCGCAATCCCGCTCCGATGAATCTCACCGGGCGCCTGCCCCTCAACAAGCTCTGCGAGCTGGAGGACTGGCACGATCCGCGTCGTGTCGCGGCGATCCGGCGCTGCCTCCCCTACCTCGTGGCCATGCGGCCGGACTTCCCCCTCCAGATGGAGCACCGCAAGCACTGGGAGTTCGCCCAGCTGCTCTGCGGCCTGGAGGAGCTCTCGGCCGTCGATCCCGGCAGCCTCGTGCTCTCCGTCGGTGCGGGCCACGAGGAGCCCGTCTATGAGCTGACCAACCACGTCCGCTGGGTCTTCGCCACCGACGTCTACGGCGGCACGCAGTTCGGGTCCCTGGAGGGCGACGGCCGGATGCTCGTCTCCCCCGACCGCTTTGCCCGCGCCCCGTACCAGCGCAACCGCCTCGTCTGCCAGTGGATGGACGGCCTGGATCTCCGCTACGAGGACGGCACCTTCGATGTCGCCTTCTCGCTCAGCTCCATCGAGCATTTCGGGGGCTTCCATGCCGCCCAGAAGGCGCTGCAGCAGATGGCGCGGGTGGTCAGGCCGGGTGGTGTCGTCGCCATCGCGACCGAATGCATCCTGAACGGCACCGCCGGGCATCGAGGCCGCGGTCTGGCCCTCTTCACCCCATCGGAGATCGCGGCACTGGCGCACTCGTGCTCGGAGCTGGAGCTGGTGGAGCCCATCGACTTCGGCATCAGCCCGGCGACCATGAGCAAGGTTCAGCCGCTCTCGGAAGCACTGATCGAGGCGCGGCGCCACCTCACCGACTACCCCGCCATCGTCTTCGAGCACCGGCGGCGGCAGTACACCTCGGTGTTCCTCTTCCTCCGCAAGCTGGGCGGGTGAGGTGGGCTGGTGAGCGGCACGATCCGGGAGCCGGCTCGGCGAGGAATCGTCCTGGCGGCGCTCGTCCTTCTGATCGGCTGCGGCGGCTCGCCCGGCTCGAACCCGGGGGGCGCGTCTGGAACGTCAGCCTCGGCGGACGAGACGCCGGGAGCATGGCGGGTGGTCGGCGTCCCGAGCGGCGGCACAGCCCTGAACGACATCGCCTGCGTCTCCGCGGCTGACTGCTGGGCGGTCGGAGGAGCGGTGGAGGGGACGGCGGGCGTCGAAATCGAACACGACGTGAATGGCACCTGGACGCTGGCCGGAGGCGGTGAGACCGGCCAGCTGAACGGCATCGCCTGCCTCGCCAACGGTGTCTGCTGGGCGGTCGGGGAGGGCCCGTACGGCCCGCTCATCGAGACCTTGGCGGGCGGTGCGTGGCGGACGGTGGCGGCCCCGGACGCCGGCACCCCCTACTGGCTGGATGACATCGCGTGTCCCGCGCCCGGTGATTGCTGGGCGGTCGGTGGCGGACCGGAGGCACTCGTCGAGCACTACTCGGGAGGTGTGTGGGCGGTGGTCCACAGCCCCTCGTTGGTCTCGGGTACCGCCGAGGTCGTCGCCCTGGGTGGGATCGCCTGCCCCGGCCAGGACGACTGCTGGGCGGTGGGTGGCACGGCGATCGAGCACTACACGGGCACCGCCTGGGCGCTCGTCACCACCCCCACCGGCGATTCGGGCGGCAGCCTCGAGAGCGTCGCCTGCGCCAGCATCTCGGACTGCTGGGCGGTGGGCTCGACCTCCGCGCCCTTCCAGCCCCTGTTCAACCGGTACGCGGGCGGCGCCTGGACGCTCGCGAGCGGCCCCGCTGTCAGGGGAAACAGCTTCCTGCAGGGGGTGACGTGCCTCACGACTGGGGACTGTTGGGCCGTCGGTAGCCGGTCCGGCAATTCTCAGCCCCTGATCGAGACCAACGGGGACGGCGCGTGGACGGTGGTCGACAGCCCGACCCTGTCCGGCCAGCGCTCGGCGGGCCAGCTGCAGAACGTCGTCTGTGTCGCCTCCGCGGACTGCTGGGCGCTCGGGGACTCGAACGACGGGGTGCTCGTCGAGACTGACGCGGCCAGCTGACGGCCGACCGGCGAGGAGCCTCAGCGCGGAGGCGGCAGCCCGGCCAGCTCGTCGAGGTGGGACGTCCAGTGGAAGGTCCGGTCGAGCATCGCCCGGCGGCCGGTGGTCAGCGCAGCCTCCACCGCCGCAGGGCTGAGGGCGGCGATCCGCTCGACGACCTCACCGGCGGCCTCGATCGCCTGCGCCACCGCGGCCGCCGGAGGGAGCGCCAGCCAGAGGGGCAGCCCGGCCGCGTTGACCAGGTCCATGTGCGAGTCGGGGAGGCTCTCGATGACGCCGTCCCGCACGTACAGGTCCCAGCGGGCGAGCACCAGGCGATCCCAGAAGGCGAGATGGGCAAAGACGGCGGACGGGGTCCACCCACCAGTCAGCTCGGAGGGCAGCTCGCCGGCGAGCAGCCGGGAGCCGAGGCCGCGCAGTCGCGCCAGCTCCCCCGCGTTGCGCGCGAGATGCGCACGCTCAGCCTCAGACATCGCCACGGATGGTGCCAGATGGAGCGGCTCGGCGGAGCAGGGTCGCGACCATCGGGGTAGGGGTGAATGTGTCGATTCTCAAAACATTTCGTCACGAATCTTTCGTCACGAAAAGAATTTCGGAGAGACCGTCCCCCGGTGCGGGCCGTCGGACCGTCCCACCCGGACTGAGACAATCGAGGCGATGAGCCCTCATCCGGCCGCCGGCACCGCCGAATGGCAGCGGCTTCAGGAGGTCCCGCGCGGGCGCGCTCCCTGGCGACACTGGGGCCCGTACGTGAGCGAACGCGCCTGGGGCACCGTGCGCGAGGACTACAGCGCCGACGCCGACGCGTGGAAGTTCTTCCCCTTTGCCCATGCCCGCTCGCGCGCCTACCGCTGGAACGAGGACGGCCTGGGCGGGATCTGCGACGACCGCCAGACCCTCTGCCTCGCCTTCGCCTTCTGGAACGGCGTGGACCCGTTCCTCAAGGAGCGCATCTTCGGGCTCGACGGCCACCAGGGCAACCACGGCGAGGACGCCAAGGAGTACTGGTGGTACCTGGACTCGACGCCCACCCACTCCTGGATGAGCTGGCGGTACATGTATCCCCAGCGCCGGTTCCCCTACGAGCAGCTCGTCCAGGAGAACGGGCGGCGGGGCCGTCACGACCCCGAGTACGAGCTGGCCGACACGGGCATCTTCGACGGCGGCAGGTACTTCGAGATCACCGCCGACTACGCGAAGGCCGGCCCGGAGGACATCCTGGTCGAGCTGTCGGTGCGTAACCACGGTCCCGACCAGGCCGACCTCCACCTCCTCCCCACCCTCTGGTTCCGCAACACCTGGTCGTGGGAGGGCGACCACCATCGCCCCGAGATCAGCGCTGAGGGGGGCAGCCTGCGTTCGTCGCACCCCCTCCTCGGCCGCCGGCGCCTGGATGCCTCTCCGGGAGCGACGCCGCTCGCCTGCGACAACGAGACCAACAGCCGCCGGCTCTGGGGCGGTGGCGGGCCCGCGTACCCCAAGGACGGCATCGGCGACCACGTCGTCAACGGGACACCCACCGTGCACCCGGGCCGGCGCGGCACCAAGGCGGCGCTCTGGTACCGGCTGACCGTCCCGGGCGGCGGGACCGCATCGGTGCGGCTCCGACTTCACGACGCCGTTGCGCCCGCCGACCTCGGCGACGCGTTCACCGCCGTCATGGAGCTGCGCCGCCGGGAGGCGGACGAGTTCTACGCGGCGCTGACCCCGGCACACCGCAGCGCCGACGAGAAGACGGTGATGCGCCAGGCGTTCTCCGGGATGCTCTGGGGCAAGCAGTACTACCACTACGACGTCGACCGCTGGCTGGACGGCGACCCCGCCTTCCCTCCTCCACCGCCGGCCCACCGGGAGGGCCGCAACCGCGACTGGCGGCATCTCGACAACCGCGACGTCATCTCCATGCCCGACAAGTGGGAGTACCCCTGGTATGCGGCGTGGGACCTGGGCTTCCACTGCGTGGCCCTCGCTCACGTGGATCCAGAGCTGGCTAAGAGCCAATTGATCCTGATCTGCCGGGAGTGGTACATGCACCCCAACGGCCAGCTCCCGGCCTACGAATGGGACCTCTCGGACGTGAATCCTCCGGTCCACGCCTGGGCGGCGCTGCAGGTCTTCGAGATCGCAGGCGACCGCGACTACGACTTCCTGGAGCGCGTCTTCCACAAGCTGGTGATCAACTTCACCTGGTGGGTGAACCGCAAGGACGCCGAGGGGCGCAACCTCTTCTCGGGCGGGTTTCTCGGGCTGGACAACATCGGCCCCTTTGACCGCTCCTCGCCGCCGCCCGTCGCGGGACGGCTGGAGCAGTCCGACGGCACCGCCTGGATGGCGATGTACTGCCTGGGGCTCCTCGAGATCGCGCTGACCCTGGCGGCTCACGACGACACCTACGAGGACATCGCCACCAAGTTCTTTGAGCATTTCACCCTGATCGCGGTGGCGATGAACCGGCAGGGGCTGTGGGACGAGACCGACGGGTTCTACTACGACACCATCCACGAGGACGACGGCAGCCACACCCCCCTCCGAGTGCGCTCGATGGTGGGGCTGGTACCGCTGATGGCGGTCACCGTGCTCGAGCCCAAGGTGCTCGCCAAGCTCGGGGACTTCCGAGCGCGGATGGAGTGGTACACGCACAACAAGCCCGAGGTGCAGAGCGTGGTGGAGCACTGCCACGTCCCCGGTCATCGCGACCGCCAGCTCCTCTCCATCGTCCAGCCCGACAAGCTGCGCCGGATCCTCGGTTACGTCCTGGACGAGGCCGAGTTCCTTGGTCCGTATGGGCTGCGTTCGGTCTCCCGCTTCCATGAGCAGCATCCCTTCGTGCTCTCCTACGCGGGCGGCCAGGAGGCTCGGGTCGACTACGAGCCGGGGGAATCCCGCACCGCCCTCTTCGGGGGCAACTCCAACTGGCGGGGACCGGTATGGTTCCCGCTCAACCACCTGGTCGTCCAGGGACTCCGACGGTTTCACTCGTACGTGGGCGACGAGTTCCAGGTGGAGTTCCCGACCGGCTCGGGGCGCCGGCTGACCCTCGGCGCGGTCGCGGACGAGATCTGCTCGCGGCTCGTCTCCATCTTCCGAGATGCCGGCGGCCGGCGCCCGGTGTTCGGGGAGACGCTGCTCTTCCAGGCCGACCCGGCGTGGCACGACCTGCTCCCCTTCCACGAGTACTTCCACGGCGACAGCGGCGCGGGCCTCGGGGCATCGCACCAGACGGGGTGGACGGGCCTGGTGGCCGACATCCTGGCCGAGCGGTAGGATTGCCCGCTCGAAGGGACCGTCGTGTGCTCCAGGGGGACCCGCCGTGTGCTCCAGGGTGGTTAAGGACACTTGCGTCCTTAAGGCCACTGTGAGATGCACCCGACGCTCTGAGCACCGAGTGACGGGAACGGTGCTTTCGGCTCGATGCCCACTCCCTCCCCCGGCGTTCAGGGGGATGTGGCGGTGAGCCGGAAGGCGCTGATCCTCTTCGCCGTCATGTGCGTGGTCTGGGGAATCCCATACCTGCTCATCAAGGTCGCGGTCTCCGGGATCTCGCCAGCCAGCCTCGTCTTCATCCGCACCGGGATCGGGGCGCTCCTGCTCGTCCCGGTGGCGATCGCCCGCAAGGAAGTGCGGCCGATCCTCCCGGCCTGGAGGTGGCTCATCGCCTACACCGTGGCCGAGCTGATGATCCCGTGGTTTCTCCTCTCCAGTGCCGAGACCAAGCTCTCCAGCTCTCTCTCCGGCCTGCTGGTGGCCGCCGTCCCCCTCTTCGGGGCGCTGCTCGCCTGGGTCACCCGCAGCGAGCACCAGCTCGATGGTCGCCGCCTGGCCGGTCTCGGGGTCGGCTTCGCCGGGGTGGCCGTCCTGCTCGGCTTCGACATCTCGAGCCATGACCTCCTGGCGGTCGCCGAGATCGGGGTGTGCACCGTGGGCTACGCCGTCGGCCCGATGATCATCTCCCGCAGGCTGTCGCACCTCCCCTCCGTCGGCGTGGTGGCGGGGTCGCTCGCCTTCGCGGCGGTGGTCTACGCGCCGGTCGGGATCATCCAGCTGGGGGACAGCCATCCCACGACCCGCGTCATCGCCTCGGCGGTGACCCTGGGGGTCGTCTGCACCGCGGTCGCCTTCGTCCTCTTCTTTGCCCTCATCGCCGAGATCGGACCGGTGAGAGCGACCGTGATCACCTACTTCAACCCGGCGGTGGCGCTGGTGCTCGGGGTCACGATCCTCGGCGAGCCGCTCCGGATCGGGGCCGTGCTCGGGTTCGCATTGATCCTGATCGGGTCGTTCCTTGCCACCCGGCGCAGGCCCGGGGGCGCGAGGGGATCGGCGGGCATGAGGGAGGTGGCTGCGGCGGATGCGCGGCCCGCCGCCTCCGGGGAGCTCGGATCCGCCGACCTGCGCTGAGCGCGGCCGCCGGGGAAGTTTGGTCAGAAGGGAAGAGGGCGGTCCCTGAGAAGGGGGCCGTCCGCGTCGAGCGCTGCCGCGAGCGCCTCGACCTCCAGATGGGAGAGGGCCAGGGGCGCCCTCGGCGCCATCGGGTCCGGGTCGCCGTCCCGGAGCGGCCGCTGCCACCAGCCGACGTCGTGCCAGGCCCCGAGCTTCCAGCCCGCGGCTCGGAACAGGGCCACTTGAATGTACCCGCTCGCCTCGTGGAGCCGGACGCTCGCGGGATTGGGGAGCGCGATCCCGGCCATCGCCTGGCGGTAACCCTGGGCACCCAGGAGGCGCAGCAGCGACCGGTAGAGGGCCCGCCCGACACCACGACCGCGCGCCGCCTCGGCCACGTACACGCTCGTCTCCACCGACCAGGCGTAGGCGGCCCGGGCCGCGAACGGCCCGGCGTAGGCGTAGCCCAGGATCCCGCGCTCGGAGTCGGCGACAAGCCAGGGGTGCGTCTCCTGGTGGGCAGCGATGCGCCGCGCCACCTCGGCTGACGAGGGCGGCGCGGTCTCGAAGGAGATGGCCGTGGACTCGACGACCGGCGCGTAGATGGCGTGGACGGCTGGGCCGTCCGCCTCGAGGGCCAGCCGGATCCGCATCGGAAGATGCTAGGCCGTCAGCGGTCTGTCGGGCCGCGGTGATACGCTCGTCTTCGTCCCGGGGTGCCCGATTGGCTGAGATCACACCCGAGAACCTGATCTGGGTAATGCCAGCGTAGGGAGGGCTCCGATGTCGGTGGCGCGATGTCTCACCATCGCCACGTCCGATTCCGGCGGGGGTGCCGGGATACAGGCGGATCTCAAGGCGTTCGCGGCCGCCGGTTGCCACGGGATGTCGGCGATCGTCGCCCTCACCGCCCAGAGCACGGTGGGGGTGCGGGCCATCCACGAGCTGCCCGCCGACTTCATCACCGCGCAGCTCGACGCGGTGAACGATGACATCGGCGTGGACGCGGCCAAGACCGGGATGCTCTTCACGACGCCGATCATCGAGGCGGTCGCGGAGTGGCTGGCGAGGACCGACTTCCCCCTCGTGGTGGACCCGGTGATGGTGGCGTCGTCGGGGGCGGTGCTGCTGCGCGAGGATGCCGTCTCCACCCTCGTGCGCCGCCTCTTCCCGCGGGCCACCGTGATCACCCCCAACCTGCCCGAGGCCGAGGCCCTGACCGGCCACAAGGGCAGCCGGCGGGAGCTGGCCGAGCGGCTCCACCAGATGGGCGCGCCGGCGGTGCTGGTCACCGGCGGCCACGGTGAATCGGCGGTCGACCACCTCTTCGACGGGCGCGCTCACCACGAGATCCCCGTGGCGCGACATCACGTCCCGGCCACCCACGGTGCCGGATGCACCCACTCGGCCACCCTCTGCGCCCGGCTCGCCCTCGGCGACGACCTGCTCACCGCCGCCCGGACCGCCGCGCGGGTGGCGGCGGACGCGGTGGCCGACGGCCTGGTCGAGATCGGTCATGGCGACGGGCCGGTCAACGTCCTCCATGCCACCCATCAGGAGTGATCACGATGCCGACGCCCGTCACCTCCCGCTTCTCGCCCGCTGCATCGCTCACCGCGATCCGCGCCGCCCACCCGCTGGTCCATCAGATCACCAACTACGTGGTGATGAACGAGACCGCCAACATCACCCTCGCCGTCGGCGCCTCACCGGTGATGGCTCATGCCCTCGCGGAGGTCGAGGAGATGGCCGGATACGCTGGGGCGCTGGTGCTCAACATCGGCACCCTCTCGCCGGAGTGGGTCGAGGCCATGGTGCTGGCGGGTCGTGCCGCCAACCGGCACGGTGTACCGGTGGTGTTCGACCCGGTCGGTGCCGGAGCCACCAGGATGCGCACCGAGGCGTCGCGGCGGATCCTGACGGAGGTGTCGGTGGCCATCGTCCGCGGCAACGCGGCCGAGGTCTCCTCACTGATCGGAGAGGCGGCGGAGATCCGCGGCGTCGACTCGGTCTCGGCCGGCGACCCGGGGACGCTGGCGGCGGCGGCGGCGCGAACCCTCGGTTGCACGGTGGCGGTCACCGGAGCCGTGGACCACATCGCCGGGGCGGGCGGGAGTGCGGCGGTGAGCAACGGCGTGGCCATGCTCGGTCAGGTCACCGGCACCGGCTGCATGTCGACCGCGCTCTGCGGCTGCTTCGCGGCCGTCAACCGCGACGACCCCCTGCGCGCCGCGACCGAGGCGCTGGCCGCCTTCGGGGTGGCCGCCGAGCACGCGGCGGTGGGCGCGCGTGGCCCAGGCAGCTTCCACGTCAACCTCTACGACTGCGTCGCCGCGCTCGACCCGACAACGCTCGACTCCGAGGTCCGCATCGAAGCGACCGGCGCGACCCCGGCGTGATCCTCCACGCCATCGTCTCCGACGCCGCCACCGCCGGCTGGGCGGCGCGCAACGGGGCGTCGGTGGTCCAGCTCCGGCTCAAGGAGGTCTCCACCGCGGAACGGGTCCGGGTGGGCCGAGAGGTGATCTCCGCCGTGGGCGATCTGGCCATGATCGTCATGAACGACGACGTCGCGGCCGCGGAGGCGCTGGGCGTCATCGTCCATCTGGGTCAGGGCGATGCTGGCGTGCAGCGCGCGCTGCGGGCGGGGATCGGCTTTGGCCGGTCCGCGGGCGACCCCGACGAGGCCCGACGCGCCGAGGTCGAGGGAGCCCTCTACATCGGCGGGGGCGCGGTCTGGGCGACGCCGAGCAAGATGGACGCCGACCCCGCCATCGGGCTGGATGGTCTCGGTGGCATCTGCCGGGCGGTGAGCATCCCGGTGGTCGCGATCGGCGGTGTGGATCTCACCAACGCCGCGTCCTGCATCGCGGCCGGAGCGCGGGGGGTGGCGGTGATCCGCGCCGTCAGCGAGCTGCCCCGCCTCCGCGCGCGCCTGGAGGGCGCGGTCTCTGGCGGTCACGGGTAGGGGTTCGATGGCGGAGGCACTCGACGAGGCTCCGGCACGGCCGGCCGGGCGCGCGACCGTGGAGCTGGAGGGGGGCGCGGTCCCGGCGCGCGAGGGCGTCTACGGCGAGCGGGTCGCCGCGGTGGAGCCGGGTGGGGTCGAGTACATCGCGGATGCCGAGCGGCATGGCCGGCCGCTGGGCCTCTTCTGGATGTGGGCGTCGCCAAACCTGGAGTTCGCCACCGTCTACGTCGGTGTCCTCCCGGTGGTCCTCTTCGGCGGCGGCTTCTGGCCGACCGCGATCGCCCTGGTGCTGGGGACCGCGCTCGGATCCGTCTTCCAGGGGCTGCTCTCGGTGATGGGACCGCGTCTCGGGGTGGCCCAGCTGGTGGAGAGCCGGGCGGCCTTCGGCTTCCTCGGCAACCTGCTTCCCGCCGGCCTCCAGGTGCTCACCGCGGGAGCGGGCTGGGTGGCGGTCAACAGCGTGAGCGGAGCCTTTGCGCTCCAGACCTTCTGCGCGGCGGTGCGACTGCCGGTGCCGGGGTTCGCCCCGGCGCTCGGGATCGTCGTCCTCGTCGAGATCCTGGTGGCCTTCGCCGGCTACAACTTCATCCACGCCATCGAGCGCTGGGTCTTCCCCTTCCTGGCTGCTGTCTTCCTGGCCTGCACCGCGATCATCTTCCTGCACGCCCGTCCCGGCACCGGGTTCGACGCGGCGGCGACCGCGGCCGGGGGCGGGCCGGTGGGGGCGTTCATGATCGCGGTCTTCTTCGCCTTCGCCTACGCCGCCAGCTGGAACCCGTACGCCTCCGACTACAGCCGCTACCTGGCCCGGGAGACCAGCCGGCTGCGGATCGTCCTCTCCGCCGGATTGGGGCTGCTGGCCACCTGCGGGGTGCTGGAGGTCGCAGGAGCGGCACTGGCGACCGTCGCCGGGACGCGGTGGGGGCTGACCGACGTCCCCACCGACCAGTTCGTGAAGCCGCTCCCCGAGGTCCTGGCGGTCGTCGCCCCCCTCGCCATCTGCGTCGGTGCCGTCTCCGCCAATGCCATCAACCTCTACAGCAGCGCGATGTCCTTCCTCAGCATGGGCATCCGGATGACGGCGCGGCGGCGGCGGGCGCTCGCCGCCGCCGGCTTCGGGATCGTCGGCTTCCTGGTGGGATACCTGGTGGTGAAGACCGGCCAGGTGGGCCCGGGCGGGACGGGTGGGGCGTACGAGGACTTCCTCTTCTTCAGCACCTACTGGATCGTCGCCTTCCTCGGGGTGGTGCTCACCGACTGGGCCATGCGCGGCGGGCGGCTGCGCACCGCCCTGCTGTTCGACCGGCACCATTCGAACTGGCGCGGGGTGGCCGCCTTCGTGCTCGGCATCGCCGCCTGCGTGCCGTTCATGAACCAGTCGCTCTATGCCGGCTGGGTGGCCAGCATCTATCCTCAGACCGGCGACCTCAGCTTCGCCGTCGGCTTCGTGGTCAGCGCGACCGCCTACTGGCTGCTGGGCCGGACACGGGCGGCCGGCGACGCCGCCGGTTGAGCCGGCGCGCTTGCCGTCTCCGGCCTGACAATGTGACTGGTTCGATGCTTTCAGCGTGATCTTCCCGCGGTCTCGGGCCCTCCCCTCTCACGGCTCACCCCATCGGGTGATACCGACCGGCGGTGAGAGAGGTACATTGGGCGACTTAAGACTTGGCACCGGTGGACGATGCCCACGGACGGCACCATCGCCGCTGTCGCGAGTTCCGAACCACGTCGGACGCAAGGAGGGTGAGATGACGTCGGGAAGACCACATCTTGGAGGCGCGGCGGCTGGCCGGCACCGGGCCTCGCCGGCGATGCTGCTGCTCAGCCTGGTGGCCGTGATCGGCGCTGCCTGCGGCGGCACCAGCAGCGGCTCGTCGTCCTCGTCAGGCGGCCTGGCCAGCAGCCAGGTGCTGAAGTTCCCGGCCTTTCAGAACCCCGGAACGTGGGACCCGGGTGAGGCGGACGCCGAGGTCGACACCGAGTTCATGCAGAACGTCTTCGACAACCTCTGGCGCTTTGACAGCACCCTCGCCATCGTGCCCGACATCGCGACCGCGGTCCCCACAGCGTCCAACGGGGGGATCTCCAGCGACGGGCTGACCTACACCGTGCACCTCAACCCGAACGCCACCTTCGACAACGGCGACAAGGTGACCGCTGAGGACGTCCTCTACTCCTGGGACCGGGCCGTCGCCCTCCAGGGCCCCTACTCCTCCAACCTCTCCGCGATCGCCGGCTTCTCCGCCGTGCAGTCGGCCGCCGGCTCGCCCCCCGCGAGCACCACGGGCAGCCCGCTGAACTTCCAGCAGAGCATCGAGAACGGTCTCTGGGGCTGCTTCCGGGGCAAGGGCACGTCGGGTGCCACCTGCAACTCGAGCCTGGAGATGAGCGGTCTCACGGCTCCTGACGGGCTCACCGGCTACACCGTCCAGATCACCCTCGCCTCTCCCTGCGGCTGGTGCATGGCGGCCTGGACCCTGGAGGGGACCACCGGGGCCATCGTCGATGAGAACGTGATCCACAACGACCCCGTCAACTGGTGGACCAAGCCCAGCAGCAAGACCGACGGCATGGTGGGCACGGGGGCCTTCTACCTCGCCTCCTTCATCCCCAAGCAGTCGATGGTCTTCAAGGCCGTCAAGGACTGGTGGGGCTCGCCGAAGCCGACCCTCACCGAGGTCGACGTCGACATCAAGGACCCCTCTGCCCTGGCCACCACTGTGGCGGCGTGGAAGCAGGGGAGCTACGGCATCATCGGGTACGGGGGGGACAGCGGCAACCTGGACTACCCGACCATCGAGAGCATCAAGAGCTCGCCCTACTCCAAGGACCTGCTGACCCAGCCCAAGGGCCGGACCACGTGGCTGAGCTTCAACATCGGGTACCCGAAGACGGGAGGCCCGTTCGTCGGGGAGTCGGCGGCGGCGGTGGGGCTGCGCAAGGCCTTCGACCTGGCGGTCGACAAGACCGGCCTGGCCAGCACCGTGTGCCATGACCTGCTCTGCACCGCGGCGACCGGGGGCCTGATCACCAAGGGGCTGATCGGCAACCTGGGCGACGGTCAGGACCCGCTGGCCCAGTACAACCCCACCGAGGCCAAGCAGCTGCTCAAGCAGTACGACCCGACGGGGACACTGACCTCCAACCTCACCTACTCGTACAACACCGGCGGGCTTAACGATCCGGTGGCCGAGTACCTCCAGAACGAGTGGCAGACCAACCTCGGCATCCATGTCAACCTCAACCCGGTCGGGGATGCCTCTCAGTTCATCTCCAACCGCCTGGGCGGCCAGTACGTCATGTCGCGTGACGGCTGGCAGTTCGACTACAACAACCCCCAGGACTGGTACGCGAACCTCTGGGGCACCTTCGCCACCGCCGCGGGGGCGAACACCAGCGGCTTCGACGACCCGACCTACGACAGCATCCTCAACCAGGCTGACGCGGAGCCGATCTCTCAGGCGCTCCCGCTCTACGACCAGCTGGCCACGATCCTGCAGCAGGACGTGGCCTACATCCCCCTCTACTACTCGGTCGGCAACTTCCTGATCCAACCCTGGGTCAAGGGAGCCGGCTCGAACACCGGGTTCGACTACTACTGGGACCAGATCTCGATCCTCTCCCACTGAGAGGGCAGACCAGAAGCTGAGTTTGGGACGCCCGGCGCGTGAGCCGGGCGTCCCCCTTCATCGGCGGGGAGGCCTCAACCGAAAGTGACCCGGGGAACGCTCGTCTACATCATCCAGCGGCTGGCGATCATCGCCCTCACCCTGCTGGTCGTCTCCTTCGGCGTCTTCGTGGTCGTCCATTCGCTCCCCGGCAACGCCTTCATCAGCCAGCGGGTGCACGGCAAGTCCCTGCAGCTCCTGCTTCATGAGTACGGCCTGGACCAACCCATCCTGATCCAGTACTGGAACTTCCTGAAGGGCGCGGTCCAGGGCAACCTCGGGGTCTCGCTGTACATCCGGGGCGAGCCGGTCACACCCCTGGTGCTCCGCGAGCTCAGCGTGAGCTGCGAGCTGGGTGGGGCGGCACTGATCGTCACCATCGGTCTGGGCATCACCTTCGGTGTCCTCGCCGCCATCCGTCAGAACACCTGGGTCGACTACCTGCTGACCAGCTTCGCGGTCATCGGATACACGGTGCCGAGCTTCGTCATCGCAGCCCTGGGCGTGATGGTCTTCGCCAACTTCCTGGGCACTCTGACGAATGGCAACTTCGCCTACGCGGCGGTGTGGACGGGGACGTACGGCACCATCGGCGAGCTGTGGCTCCCCGCCCTGGCGATCGGCCTCTACACCTCGGGCCAGATCACCCGGATCACGCGGGCCAGCATGCTCGAGGTCATCCAGCAGGACTACATCCGGACCGCCCGGGCCAAGGGCCTGCGCGAGTGGGTGATCACCCTCCGCCACGGGTTGCGCAACGCCCTGGTGCCGGTGGTCAGCATCCTGGGCACCACCGTGGTCGGCATCCTGGTCGGCGTGCTGGTCATCGAGAACATCTTCGGCATCCCAGGCCTGGGCAAGGAGTTCGTGGAGAGCATCACCGAGCACGACTACAACGTCACGGTCGGGGTCTTCACCATCTTCGCGCTGCTCATCGGCGTCTCCAACCTGATCGTCGACCTGCTGTACACCGTGCTGGACCCGAGGATCAGGTACTGATGGCCGCCACCCTCACCCCCTGGGAGGAGTACGCGGGCGGCACCCTGGCCCGGGAGCAGGTCGGCCTCTGGCGGGACGGGCTACGCCGGCTCCGCCGCAACCGGCTGGCCCTGGCCGCTGCCGTCTACCTGATCCTGCTGGTCGTCATGTGCGTGGTGTCGATCTTCTGGACCCCGTACAACCCCAACCTGGTGGGCACGTGCCCCGACTACACCCTGCCCAGCCTGGCCCACCCACTGGGCTGCGACGACCTCGGTCGCGACACGCTGAGCCGGCTCATGGTGGGCTCCCAGGTCTCCCTGGCCGTGGGCCTGATCTGCGCCACCATCGTCATGGTGGTGGGGGTCAGCGTCGGTCTCCTGATCGGCTACCTGAGGGGAGTCCTCGATGCCATCTTCGCGCTGATCATCAACGTCTTCTACGGGGTGCCGCCACTGATGGTGGCGATCGTCCTCTACGTGCTGCTGGGACCCGGGCTGATCAACATCATCATCGCGATCGCGGCCGTCACCTGGATGGACATGGCCCGGCTGGTCCGGGGCCAGACGCTCAGCATCCGGGAGCGAGAGTTCATCGAGGCCGCCCGGGCCGGTGGAGCGCGCACCGGCCGGATCCTCTTCGTCCACATCTTCCCCAACGCCCTGGGGCCGATCATCGTCCAGACCACCTACGTGGTCCCCGCCGCCATCCTCACCTCGGCGTTCTTCAGCTTCCTCGGCTTCGGGGTGCCCGCCCCCCAGGCGGATTGGGGCGGCATGGCGAGCGAGGGCCTCTCTCCCCTGCTCTCCGGATTCGACCCCTACATGCTGCTCTTCCCGGCGCTCGCCCTCTCGCTCACCCTGCTCGCCTTCAACTTCTTCGGCGACGGCCTGCGCGACGCCTTCGATCCGAGGCAGCGACGCTGATGGAGCGACGGACGGGCGACCCCGTGCTCGACGTGAGAGGGCTCTCCACGTCGTTCTTCACCGACGACGGTGAGGTCAAGGCGGTCCGTGATGTCAGCTTCGACCTGGCCGCCGGGGAGACCCTCGGCATCGTCGGGGAGTCGGGGTGCGGCAAGAGCGTCAGCGCCCTCTCCATCCTCGGGCTCCTGCCGCGGCCGGGCAGGGTGGTCGCCGGCGAGATCCTCTTCAAGGGTCGGGACCTGCTGACCATCGGCCGGGAGGAGCTTCGCCAGGTCCGGGGCCGCGACATCGCCATGATCTTCCAGGACCCGCTCAGCTCGCTCAGCCCGGTCCACCGCATCGGGTTCCAGGTCGAGGAGGCGATGCGGGCCCATGACAAGGTCCCATCCCGGGAGGTGAGGCCGCGCGGCCTAGAGCTTCTCAACCGGGTCCGCGTGCCCGACGCCGCTCGGCGCGAACGCAACTACCCGCACCAGTTCTCCGGCGGCATGCGCCAACGGGTCATGATCGCCATGGGCCTCTCCAACCGTCCCGAGATCCTGATCGCCGACGAGCCAACCACCGCGCTGGACGTGACCGTGCAGGCCCAGATCATTCAGCTCCTGCGCGATCTCAACCGCGACCTCGGAACATCGATCATCCTCATCACCCACAACCTGGGGGTGGTCGCCGGGCTGTGCACCCGGGTCGTCGTCATGTATGCCGGCGAGATCGTGGAGCAGGGACCGACGGAGCAGATCTTCGACAGTCCCCAGCACCCCTACACCTGGGCTCTGCTCCGCTCCTTGCCCCGGGTGGACTCGGCCCGGCTCCAGCGCCTGCCCTCCATCGAGGGCCTGCCGCCCGACCTGATCGCTCCACCGCCGGGCTGCAAGTTCAATCCGCGCTGCCCCTTCCGCCTCGAGCGCTGCTTCCGCGATTCTCCCGAGCTGAAGCCGGTGGGCGATGGCCAGACGGCGGCCTGCTGGGTGACGATGAAGCGGGCCTACGCGGAGATGGGGGCGGCGTCGCTGGTCGACACCCGGCCGGGAGTGGCAAGCGGGGTCGGTCCACCCGCCACGGCGACGGAAGCGGCCTCTGACCCCGAACCGGAGGCACCGGGGTCGTGACCGGCGCGAGCTCCACCGAGCCGCCGCCCGTTGGCAGTCCACCCGCGCCGTCCGGCCAACCGCTGCTGTGCGCCGTCGATGTGGTCAAGCACTTTCATGTCGGGCGGGGGGCGATCTGCAAAGCCGTCGACGGGGTCAGCTTCGACATTCGCGCCGGGGAGACGGTGGGGCTGGTCGGCGAGTCGGGGTGCGGGAAATCGACGCTGGCCCGAGTGCTCACCCAGCTCCTCCCGGCCACCTCGGGTCAGGTGCTCTTCGAGGGTTTGGACCTGACGCGGATGCACGGTGAGAGCCTGCGCCAGCAGCGCAAGCACCTCCAGGTGATCTTCCAGGACCCCTTCGCCTCCCTCGACCCGCGCATGACGGTGGGCGACATCATCGCCGAGCCGCTCACCAACTTCGGGGTGATGCGAGGCAAGGAGAAGGACGACCGGGTGCAGGAGCTGCTCCGGGTCGTCGGTCTCAACCCTTACTTCAACAACCGCTACCCCCACGAGTTCAGCGGGGGCCAACGGCAGCGCATCGGCATCGCCCGCGCCCTCGCCCTCAACCCCAAGCTGATCGTCTGTGACGAGCCGGTCTCCGCCCTCGACGTCTCCATCCAGGCCCAGATCATCAACCTG